>JGI12649J13570_1000001_pt1 | contig 30748 bp, 29 predicted proteins | sample BlaSpr_A8_OM2_O3_FD_13570 | JGI IMG/M metagenome (IMG submission 13570)
CCACGATCAACGTCGCAAGCCAGCCTGCCATCACCAACGACAGCGCGTACACAGCGGCAAGCAGCAAGAACCCCAATCCGTAAAACGCCAGGGCCACACCTGCACCCAGCGCGGCGCCTGGCCCTGCGACTTTTTCCGCCCCTTCTTTCAGCTCACTCTTGGCCAGCCGAATCTCAGCGTGCACCAGCTGCGTCAGATTCGCAGCGATGTTCTCCAATATTTCCGGCACCGACCGCTGCACTTGTGGCGCTGCCATCAGCAGCCTCCTTACCGATTCCACATTCGTCAGTCGCGGCGCAAGCCACGCGCCACAAGGAAGCCCAGCACAGCCGCGGCGGCGAGCGCTGGCCCCGGATACCGCTTTACGATGTCCTTTAAATCTTCCCCGATGCCCTTCAAGTCCGTCTCGCGAATATAGTCCGCGGCGGCTTCAAGCTTGTCCGCAGTAGCGTGCGCCACGCCGGAAATTTGTTCTCCCCCTGAGTGCAGTTTCGCAGCTGCTTGGCCCAAAGCGCCCGCCGTGCCTTTCCGGGATTCGTCGATGTTGTCCACCGTCTTGCGGCCGAACTCGGCAACTTTCTCTTTCACTTCTGCGGCCGTTTCTGAGAGCTTCTTGCGCGCTGCGGTTGCAGCTCCACCCTCCGACTGTCCGTATGGCGTTTCGCTAGTGGGTTTATCGTAATCGTCCATTGTATTTCTCCTTTTTTGCAATCCTGGTCCTACTTTCCCCGGGCGCGGTGGTCTTGAATCTAAGTAAAGTTTCATCGCTCGCGAAGGACCGATCCTTTGCCAGGGGGCCCACGAAACATAAAGTGTTACAAAAGTCCTGGGCTGATGACGTCTCGCGTGATCCTTGGGTTTTCCGATCGACCAAGAGGCCGAAATCGTCTCCGAAGCGATGATCGAACCCTTTCGGCTTTCCAAGTTCCGCATTCAGCATTCCGGGGTCCGAACTGCCAGCGCATGAATCTCCATGGAAAAAAGCACCTTGCTACTGAACGAATCTTGTCGCCATTGAGACTTGGTGCCAATATTCCGGCATCTGCAAAGATGCTGACATAGCGACCGCAGCCGGGACTTCAGAGAGGTTACGAAAGTGACCAAAATGAATACAGGGACCACGCTTGACACGAACTTGCGCGCAGTTTACTCGCTGGAGTCTGAAAGCCCAAAGTTTTTCGCGGGCGTTGATTTAAACGCACCGCGATCTTGTCCAGTTGGGATGGCGTGTAGGCGGAAAGGTCGGTTCTCTTTGGCAAGTACTGTCGCAGCAAACGGTTGGTGTTTTCGTTTGTTCCTCGTTGCCAGGGGCTGTGCGGATCACAGAAAGTAGACTTTCACATTCGTGGCTACCGTAAAGGTTTTGTGTTCGGCCATTTCCAGTCCGCGATCCCACTTCAACGACCGTCGTAGGGATGTTGGAAGCGGTGGCACGTTTTCGCTGTTCGGTGGTGCGGCCGGGGGTAGTGATTCGGGAACTAGCAGANGAAACCAAGTGAAAGCCAGAGAAGGAGTGAATTCATGAGACGAGGCAATTTTGCTTTGCGGGTACCGCCTNCCCTGTTGTCCGAAGCGCGTAAGGCAGCCGAATCGGAAGGAGTAGCTCTCAACCAGCTAATCACTCTCGCACTTAGAGAAAAGGTTTCCGCTATGCGCACGGAAGAATACTTTGAGGAACGTGCGCGACGCGCCGATCCGGCAAAAGTCAGCCGAATTCCAGCTCGTGTGGGTAAGGGAAATCCTCCTATCGCGGGTGATGAACTTCCGTTGGAATTCGCAGCTAGGAAAGTGAGGAAAAAGAAGTGAACAGAGACGTCCCTATCCCCCAACTGGATCGAGATTCGCCCGCCTGCCTCCACGGGCCAAAAAGTTTAGTCTTGTTAACATGATCATCGGTCCCTTCTGCCGTCCTCTTGAGCAAGATTGTGTGCAATCTCTCGAAATCGTTGTCCAGATTTTGGGTAGTTACTGATCTTACGTGTGGATAAGGTCAGAGAAATCGGAGGGGGCTCTGCAGGTTCGGGGTGAGACCGCGTGGTCAGTCGCCTGTATTAGCGATAGCGTCGTTCATCGTAGATGTCCCCAAACGGCACCAGCTACACGTCGGACGAGCTGGACGGACTCGCCTTCTCCTCTTTCGCCCGCCGCATCAATCAGACTTCTTATGATCGCCAGCAGGTCAGCCGCCGCAACGCTCCTGTTCGCAACTCTACGTGCGTCCGGGAGACGAAGGATCTTTTCGATGACAGCCTGTAGACGAGACCTTGTACTTGAGACCTGATCGTTGAACATCTCGCGCTTCTCAGCAATGTCGACCAGTCTCGCCAGATGAGGCCGGCGCATTTGATGCCGCACAGACGCGCGGATGTAGCACTGAAGCGCTACGTCGCATCTTTGAATGTTGGCCAGCTCTTCATTGACACCAAGTAGCGGTGCCACTTCACGCTCGATGATTGCGCTCAGAAGGGCGTTCTTGCTTGGAAAGTGTTGATAGAGGGTCGAACCCGTGATCCCCTGCCTGCAAAGCATCGGATTCGATTCCAACCGCTCCATCCATTACTACCAACTACTAACGTTTCCAACAAATCGGGGACCTGCTTTTCGCTCAAAGCTATCCCCAATGGCATGAAAAGGTTGGATTCTTGCACAGTTCATGCACAGTGGCTGAGCTCCTGTCTTGAGACACATTCTTGACCCGCGCTGATTTCCAAAGTCCGGTCGTGAGCAAATGCGCCCCAAAAGGCCTTTTCCGTTCTGGAGGGAACGAGTATACTGATAGCACCTAATAAGGTGCTATCAAAAGGAGCGGGCCGGTGCTGGACATCACTAAGGACATTCAATCGCTGACTACTTTCCGCCGACGTTCCGGCGACTTCATGAAACAGCTCAAGAAGAGTAAGCGCCCCGTGGTTCTGACGGTGAAAGGGAAAGCTGCGGCTATTGTCCAGGATGCCGAAGCCTATCAGCGCTTGCTCGATGTTGCGGCCGGTGTCGAGTCAGAGGAAGGCATCCGTCAGGGGCTTGATGACGTGGCCCACGGACGTACTCGCCCTGCGGAAGAAGTATTTGACGAGATCCGCCGCAAACATGGCATACCTCATTGAGTTTTCCGCTCGTGCGTCCCGCGACCTTGAAATTCTTTATATAGAAAAAAACGCTGCGGAATCACGCGCTGCCTCTCGCTGGTACAACGAGTTGGAGGAAGCGGTATATGCGCTCGCTGAGTATCCTTTTCGGTGCCCGGTCGCTCCGGAAGCTCGGAGAGCAAGGCGAAAACTGCGGCACCTGCTTTATGGCGAAAAATCCCGTGTCTATCGGGTGATCTATGAAGTTGATGAACGAAGGAAAGTGGTATGGGTGCTCCACATCCGCCACGGCGCAAGGCGGAAGATCAAGTTTTCTGATCTTGGATGAGAATGGAAGAGGGCAACGCTGGCAAACCAAAAAAAACCTCAGCGCGCTATAGCTACTCCAGATTTAGTCGCACAAACGCTCGGCCTGGTCAATGTAAGTGTTTTGCAATCAGAAAGAAAGTTGATGGACGTGACCGGGATTCGAAGCGGCGACCCCCTCCTTGCAAAGCAGGTGCTCTCCCAGCTGAGCTACCGCCCCCTGCAACCATATGATTCTAATAGTGAGTCTGTACAATTTCGTGACAAGGACTACCTGCTCTGGAAGCAGGTGCTCTCGCAGACTGACAGCGGCTTGACAAGAACGTCAAATACTCATCGTTCATCATCGTAGGAAAACCATCGAATTCCCCATATTCTCGTTTGCTTTCAGCTACTTACGGTCCGCCTCTTCTGGGCTTTCCCGTGCTTTCAATGTAGCGAGGGTGGATAAGAGCTCATGAAAAAAGGTTGGGCACAGATTCAAAGGCTTGCCAATTCAGTCGTTGAAAAGCGAATATGCGCAAAAACATGATGGCTGGCATCGCCGTGGCTGTCCTCACAGCATTCTTCGTTCTGCAGTTCTATTTCGTCCGTGAGTTGGTCGCGGCGAAATTGCTCTTCGGCGTTGCCTTTGCGATTCTGCTTGCGCTCAGCGGCCTGGCGTATCTCCTCGGCTCAGTGGGCAAGCGCGGCTTAGAACTTGCAGAGTCGGGCGTTCGAATGATCGGGGACTCAGCGCGCCGTGGTTTCAGCAACCTTGAAGGAGTCAGTAGGAAGCCACCCGCCTCTGAGCGAAGAGCGGATCTCTTGATGAGGGAAGATTTGCACCAAGAACTTCATGGCGCGTTCTATGAAGACGCGAGACCGCTGAACCCCCCGAAGTCTTCAATGTTACCGGCAGAGATTCCATCGCACTGAATGCGGAGCCGTATACATGGCTCGTCAATCTAAAGAGCTCTACCCGCAAGCAGCCCGGCGTTTGTTATTGGCGGTCATCAATCAGAGCACCAGTGATGTGTCGGAGGCGTACAAAGGAGAAAAAATGGCCAGTACAATGACGAACAGATTTGGAGCAACTTCAACAACAGAAGATGTATTGTCTGGGATCGATCTGCGGGGCAAGCGGATTCTTATTACCGGTGTCTCTGCTGGCCTGGGAATTGAGACCGCCCGCTCACTAGCCGCCCACGGTGCCCATGTCACGGGCGCGGCGCGCGATCTCGCCAAAGCGGAAAACGCCNCCGCACNGGTGCGCAAGGACGCCACCGTTGGCGNCGGCAGCTTCGAACTGGTCGAGCTCGATCTGGCCAGCCTTAAGAACGTGCGTGCCTGTGCCGATGGACTGCTGGCGAAAGGCGAATGGCTCGACGCGATTATCGCTAACGCGGGAGTTATGGCCACACCCTTAGGCCACACTGCCGATGGGTTCGAGACCCAGTTCGGCACTAATCACCTGGGGCACTTCGTGCTCGTCAACCGTATCGCGCCACTCATCCGCAAGGGAGGGCGTCTGATCAATCTCTCCTCTGCCGGGCACCGCTTCTCCAACGTTGACCTTGAAGATCCCAACTTTGTGAGGGCGCCTTATGAACCCTTCGTTGCCTACGGTAGGTCCAAGACTGCGAATATCCTCTTCGCCGTTGCTTTTGACAGGCGTCATCGAGGGAATGGCATACGCGCGGCGGCGGTACATCCAGGAGGCGTCCGGACGGAACTGGGCCGCCACATGGACCCCATCCACATCCAAAAGATGATCGAGCAGATCGATAAGCAGCGTGCGCCCGAGGGCAAAGCACCCTACCAGTTGAAGACCATTCCTCAAGGAGCCGCAACTTCGGTATGGGCCGCCGTAGTTGCTCCGGCTGATGAGGTCGGCGGACAGTATTGCGAGAACTGCCACGTGGGCAAAATGGTTCCAGATGATGTGACTATCACCGCGGTGAGCGAAGGTGTGCGCAGTTATGCGCTCGACCCGAAAAACGCCGAGGCACTCTGGAAGAAAAGCGAAGAAATGGTTGGAGAAAAATTTTAGCAGCCGGGCCGCCAGAATTTGGGAACACAAAACGGCAGCGGGCATCGGAAGGAGGCGGGCACCTAACCCACCTTTTGGAACCACGGGAAGAAGCGGAATTTGATTCACTTCGACGTTCTCTCGGCTGACATCGACTACCGCCGGCAGGTCGAATTCGTCGGCAACATTGGTACAACGCTCAAAGAGCTCATTGGTCGCGTGAACGCCGGTCGTCCCGCGAGCAGCGTCGAGCTTCTGCGTGAAGTTGGATCGAACGCACCGCGTTCGCGGAGAAAACTTCGGTCACTTACGGCGAGTTGTTCGATTGTTGCAAGGGCAATTTTCGGTCCGTTTAATCCAAGCAGAAATAACATGGACGTTGCGAACATTCGGGCCATTCGAATCATTACCTGTTGTTTTCCAAAAGGAAGTGTGGCACGATGATTCCTGTGGGAAACCCAAAGATCGACTCTATGACTGAAAAAGCGGATGTTCTGCAGGGAACGCTGGCGCTGATGGCCCTCAAGACGCTCGATGTGCTCGGTCCACTGCATGGCTATGGGATTGCGCGGCGGATCGAGCAGATCAGCGGGGATCTGCTGGCCGTGAACCAAGGCACTTTGTATCCCGTCCTGCTGAAGCTGGAGCAGGAGGGCGCAATTTCGTCCGAGTGGGGCGCCTCGGAGAACAACCGCCGAGCGCGTTTCTATCACCTGACACGGTCGGGACGAAAGCTGCTCGAGGCCGAGACCCGGGACTGGGAGCAAACGGCGGCGATCATCGCACGATTCTTCGCGGTGAAGGCGGAGGACTTGACATGAGATTCCTGAGAAGGTTTCTGGCGCGCCTCAAGAATTTTGCCACCGGGCGGCGAGACGACAAACGGCTGCGGGAAGAGATGGAGGAGCATCTGGCGCGGCAGACGGAGGAGAATCTGCGCGCGGGGATGAATGTGGAAGAGGCACGGCGGCAGGCCGTGATGAAGTTCGGAGGGGTGGGGACAGTGAGAGAAGATTTCCATGCAGAGCAGGGGCTGCCGTTTTTTGAAAACCTGTTGCAGGACTCGCGCTTCGCGATACGCATGCTGGCCAAGTCGCCGGGGTTTACGGCTATCGCGGTTCTGACGATGGCCCTGGGGATCGGCGCGACCACGGCGATTTTCAGCCTGGTCGATGCGACGCTGCTGCATCCGCTGCCCTATCCGCACCCGGAGGAACTGGTACGCATCGAGGACGATCTGCCTGGTGCGGGCGCTACCGACGCGGGCATCTCGATTCCGGAGTTTAAAGATCTGCAGCGTTCGGGAATTTTTCAGTATGTTGTGCTGGAGATTTTCGGGTCGGCGAACCTGACGGGTGTATCGCAGCCATCGCGGATGCAGTATGAGGGGGTGACGCCGGCGTATTTTGCGATGCTGGGGGTGAAACCGGAGCTGGGGCAGACGTTCGATCCTCAGGATCAAACGCCGGGGTTCACGCTGGATGTGGTGATCAGTGACGGGTTGTGGAAGCGGGCTTTCGGGAGCGATCCGCACATTGTGGGAAGAAGTTTGCGCGGGGACAACGATTTGTATCGGGTGATCGGGGTGATGCCGCCGGGTTTTCGCGACCCGGGGCGAACCGTGGGCGAGAGGAATACGGAACAGTGGGCGGCGTTGGGTTTTTCGGATGATCCGGCTAAGTCCCCGAACCGCAGTTTGCGGTTGCCCCTGGAAACGGTCGGGCGCCTGAAGCCGGGGCTGACGGTTGCAGCGGCGCAAAGCCATCTGGACGCATTGGTTGCTTCGTTGCGGGAGCAATTTCCGGGCGATTATCCGGCCGACAGCAAGTGGACGGTGCGGTTGGTGCCTCTGAAGGAAAACGTGGTGGGCAACGTTCGGCAGTCGCTGATCCTGCTGTTGGGCGCAGTGGCGCTGGTGCTACTGATCGGCTGCGTGAATGTGGCGAATCTGCTGCTGGCGCGGGCCAGCGCGCGATCACGGGAGATGGCGGTGCGCCAGGCGCTGGGAGCGGCGCGCCAGCGGCTGGTGCGGCAATTGCTGACGGAGAGCCTGCTGCTTTCGCTGCTGGGCGGAGTGGCGGGGTTGGTGATTCTGTTCTGCATGAAGGGATTCTTGCTGCGGCTGATTCCGGAGAGCCTGCCTCGGCTGAACGACCTGTCGATCAACTGGACCGTGATGCTGATCGCGCTGGCGGCTTCGATCGCAGCCGGGGTAATTTTCGGGCTGGCGCCTGCGAGGCAGGCAGGGCGGTTGAATCTGGCAAGTACGCTGAGGGTGGAGGGGCGTGGGTCGAAGGGTTCCACCGAGCAGACGCGCACGCGGCGCGTGCTGGTGGTGACGGAGTTTGCGCTGTCGCTGGTGCTGATGGTGGCCGCGGGCCTGCTGCTGCGCAGTTTTTGGGATTTGTGCAAGGCGCCGCTGGGATTCAATCCGGAGCATGTGATGTCGGTCCAGTTGTGGCTGCCGAGCCCCAACGATCCGAAGACGGACACTTATGGAACGGCTGCTCAGGAGGCAGTGTTTGCGCGCGAATTGCTGCGGCGTAGCCGGTTGCTGCCGGGAGTGCAGGAGGCGGCGCTGGGAGCGGAGCCGTCGATTCCGCTGCACCACGACCGCAACCGGAGCGCGCTTATCGTGGAAGGACGCCAGACACAGAGCGAGCAGACTCCCTTGGTGGAGCGGTCGCAAGTTACGCCGGAATATTTTCACTTGCTGGAGATTCCGGTGCTGCGGGGCCGTCTGTTCAACGACGGCGACGACGAGAATGCGCCGCTGGTCGCCGTGATCAACCAGGCGATGGCGGAGACTTACTGGCGGGGCGAGGATCCGCTTGGGAAGCGGCTGAGGCTTGGCGCTGGGAGGGCTGGGGTTGGCCAACGTGCGAGCAAGACCTGGATCACGATCGTGGGGGTAATCGCGGATGCTCGAACCGAGTCGCTGGCGAACGCGAGCGTTCCGCAAATCTATCTGAGCCTGTACCAGGAGACGCCCAAGGAGCTGGCCATCTTTCTGCGTGGAGACCTGAATGCGAGTGCGGTACCGGAAGAGGTGCGCGCGATGGTGCAGTCCGTAAACCCGGAGCTACCGGTTTACGGGGCGCAGACGCTGAACGATGCGGTGACGGCGTCGCTGGAGCAGAGGCGATTCTCGATGGATATCGTGGCGGCCTTCGCGGTAACGGCGTTGCTGCTGGCGGCGCTGGGAATTTACGGGGTGATCTCGTATATCGTGAGCGAGCGCACGCGGGACATCGGCATTCGCCTGGCGCTGGGGGCGCAGAGAGGAAAGATCATGGGGATGATTCTGCGTCAGGGACTGGGGCTGGCGATGGCCGGCGCAGCGCTGGGACTGGTAGGATCGGTGATCGTGGCGCACCTGATGGCAGGTCTGCTCTATGGCGTAATGCCCACCGATCCGCTTACATTTGTTGGCGTCACCCTGGTGCTCACGGGTGTGGCGCTTGCGGCCTGTTATATCCCCGCGCGGCGGGCAATGCGTGTCGACCCAATGATCGCACTGAGATACGAGTAGTCTTAAATCCGAAGCTTCCCCGAATCCTGCAACCATCCGAATTATATAGTTCCGCGATCACTGACGTTGGGCTAGGTTCAAGCGATTGTGGATGCTATGGCTCCCCATTTTCCTGGTTCCATGCCGGTGACGCGGCTCGGCTGCGGCTTCGAAGACCCGCGGGCCGTAGTGCTGAATCTACCTCCTTACCCAGTCGGACGATTAGGGGGAGCAACGCGTCAAGGTCTTCCAGCGACGTGCGAAAGTTCACGATGCAAGCGCGTAGCGCAAATTTTCCATTGATGACTGCATTCGATAGATAGGCCTCGCCGCTATTCTGCAAACGGGTTAGCAGCTCGCGGTTCAATTCGTCCAGATACTGCTCCACTTCTTCTTCGCCAGAATCGAGATCCTGCGGAACATAGCGGAATGTAGTGATGCTTAATGATTGGGTAAACGCCTGCAGTTCCGGAATCGCCGGTATTCGCTGAAAGAGTTCTGTAGACAAGCGGATATCGTCGGCAATCATCTGAACATACCCGTCTCGCCCGGCCTGCTGGAGCGCGAGCCATACCTTGAGCGCTCGAAACCCTCGCGAATTCTGGGGGCCGAGGTCAAAGAAATTGATCGCTTCCGTCCCGAAATGATAGTACGGAGGATGATAGGCGAATGCTTCTCTTAAATGTTCCGGGTGACGCACCAGTGCACAACCTGCTTCGAGTGGCGCATATAACCACTTGTGAGGATCTACGGCCACCGAGTCAGCCTCGCGTAGTGCAGCGAGAGCATCGGGAGCATCTGGCAAGACGGCGGCCAGGCCGCCGTAGGCGCCGTCTACGTGGAACCAGAGATTGAATTCACGACATATCGCGGCTAACTCCGGCAACGGGTCAATCGCACCGGTGCTGACCGAGCCAGCGGTGCCTACTACCAAAAACGGCTTGTCGCCATCTTCAAGATCGCTAGAAATCTGTTTCTTGAGAGCGACAATGTTCATTTGCAATTCACGATCGGTGGGAACCCAACGGATCGCATCGGTTCCCAGCCCTGAAATGTCAGCCGCCTTTTGAATCCACGTGTGTGTTTCCTTTGAGCAATAGACTCGCAGGTGGCTGTGGTTCATCCCCATTGTGCGCACATTCCAACCTGCTTTTGCCTGCCGGGCAGCGAGAAAGCACACCAGGTTGGCCATGTTGCCGCCGCTGACAAAGAGGCCCGCGCAATCTGATGGGTAGCTCAACATTTCGGCAATCCAGCGTATCGTCTGGGCTTCAATTTCCGTTGCCATCGGCGAGAGTGACCAAGCTCCGACATTGGCGTTTACTGCTGCAGCGAGCAAGTCGCCCAGAGCACCGATTGGGGCGGCAGACGAGGTGATGTATCCCCAAAACCGAGGATGTCCATTGAACAGAGAGTGCTCGAAAAGCAGGTCTGCGGCATGTTGTAGCAACTGCGCCGGGTCGGTACCTTTTTGCGGCAGCGAAAGTTCGGCCTTCAACGCTTTTCGAACCGCTGAGGGTGCCTCGCCAGGAGTTACGGTTCGCTCGGGAAGCGAGTCCAGAAAAATGGCGATCCGGTCAATCAGTTGATACCCCAATGCCCGAAATTCCTGGGAACCGATGGACAGGGGCGACCGGCGTTTCCCGATATTCCTTTGCTCTCGCATCACGACCTCCGGACATCATCCGCTACTTCGCTCCCCGCTTCGCCACGCGCGGATCGTCAGCGGTATTCACGTACATGAACTCCACCGGATCCTGACCGTACAAGACAATGGTAGTTTCCTGCGTCGAAGTATAAGACAAGCTGATTCATGTTCGCAGGCATCAGAGCGAAGCCGCCAACCCCGACGGTTTATGCATTCGGCGGCAAGCGCTTGGGCTCGCGTCGGGTCGCCCTCCAAAAGAATTGGCGGATCCAGCGATCCGCGATACTGCTGCGAATCGGTTGACGCCTCCAACGTCCGTGATACCCTCTTCGTCAAGTTTTCTAATTCCAGTCTGGCTGCATTCGCGGGCTGAAAATGCTTAGGAGTACCACGCATGAGACTCGTACTAAACTCACTGCGCACTGTTTTCGCTTCCGCTTCGTCATACGCTTTTTTTGCTCTCCTTGCGCATGGTTCGGCAAGCGCTCAGGCCCAAAAGATCGAGCTGGGCGACCTTCGGAAAATCGTCACTGTCTCCAGCCCGGCAATTTCGCCAGATGGAAGGTCGATCGTCATCCTCGTTTCCCGCGTGAATTGGGAGGAAGACCGTCACGACAGCCAGCTCATACTCGTGGATGTCGCCACCGGCGCGCAGCGGCCACTTACCAACATCCGTAAAGGACTGGACTCGCCGCAATGGTCGCCCTCCGGCGACCGTCTCGCCTTCCTTGCGGAAGCTGGCGAAGTAAAGAACGCTGCTGTGCAAATCTTTGTGCTGCCCATGAACGGCGGCGAGCCGCAGCAGATCACCAGTGCGCCTTTAGGCGTTGAGCAGTTTTCCTGGCGCTCGGACGGCTCCTTCTTGGCCTTTGTCTCGCCCGACGACCCGCTTAACAAAGCAGAGATCGAAAAGCACCACGACCTCTTTGAAGTGGGCAACAACGATTTTCTCGCTACCTCCGCTCCCACTCCTTCGCACATATGGCTGGTCTCTGCCTCAGGTAGCACGGCGAAGCGCCTTACGTCCGGCGCCTGGAGTGTGGCAAAGACCCAGGGGTTTGCTCCCCCCTCCCCCCTTTCGTGGTCGCCGGACGGAACGCATATCTGCTTTACTCGCCAGGCCGACCCGCACTCCGGCGATTCTGATCAAACCCTCGTCGAGATTCTGGACGTTGACAGCGGACAAATCCGCCAACTGACGAAACGCACTTCATTCGAAAGCTTCGGCCTGTTCTCACCCGACGGCTCAAAGATTGCGTATTTGTTCCCGCGTGACGGGGATTTCAGCAACAGTGAGAATGAGATCTTTGTCACCTCCTCCACTGGCGGCGAAGGAACTGATCTCACACGCTCGCTCGATCGCAATGTCCAGCTCGCCATCTGGATGCCCGATGGCAAATCGCTGTTGGTTAGCGGGACCGACGGCACACGGACGGTCATCTGGATTCAGCCACTCGATGGCGCTGCGAGAAAGCTCGACATCGGCGACGCCAATCCTTCTTGGCTTTATTGGTTGGAGGCGGACGCGGCCGTCGGCAAAGACGGCTCGATTGCTTTCACAGGGAGCACGCCCACTCAACCGACCGAGCTCTACTACCTTGCGTCACCGGATGCAAAGCCGAAACGCCTCACCGACTTCAATCACGAGATCGCGGCTCTTGACCTCGGCCATACCGACGGCTTCGAATGGAAAGGGCCGGATGGCTTCGCCGAAGATGGCGTCGTTATTTACCCACCGAACTTCTCGCGCGACAAGAAATACCCCCTCGTTCTTTACATTCACGGCGGCCCGCAGGAGGCCTCCACTACGAACTTTGACTTTTTCCCTCAGCTCTTAGCGTCGCATGCCTATTTGGTCTTCGAGCCGAACTATCGCGGCAGCGACAACCTTGGCAACAAGTACACGCGCGCCGTCATGAACGATGCGGCGGACGGACCCGGACGCGACATCATGGCCGGAATTGCCGCACTCGAAAAACAGGGTTTCATCGACGAATCGCGCATCGGCGTTTCCGGCTGGTCTTATGGCGGTTTCATGACGTCCTGGCTGATCGGCCACTACCACGTTTGGAAGGCGGCCGTCACCGGTGCCGCTCCGAACAACCGGGCCAACCAATACAATCTCTCGGATTACAACATCATAGAGGGTTTCCAGTTCGGCGGCTCGCCGTGGACGAAGGAGTACGCAAAAGCCTACGAGGAACAATCGCCCATAACCTATGCGGGCGCCATCACCACGCCCACTTTGATCCTCCACGACACCGGCGACCCCACCGTGCCCATCACTAACTCGTACGCGATGTACCACGCGCTCAAGGACAACGGCGTCACCGTTAAATTCATTGCCCTCCCAATACACGGACACTGGCCCGACGACTATCCCGTGCACGAGTCCGACATATACCGCGTCTGGATCGAGTGGTTCGACCAATATTTGAAGTAGTCTCGGCAGCCTCAGTAAGCAATGCCTGGTTAAGGGATGACCCCTCACGATTCTTCCCGAGTCCCGGGCAACCCGGAAACTGCTCCGAGCCATAAGTCGGCTTGGGGGAAGTGCGGTGCCACTGACTGCTACCCGTTGTCTGATCTCTTCGAACCCCGTTTCAGGCCAGTGACAGGCAGTGTCCGATTATCTGATTTAGATAACTTGTACACCCCAGAACGTGACGCGGTCGTTCGTGTATCGAAAGGGAGCACCGTCCCGCGCTCAGTGGACGCGTTTCCACGCTACTTCGCCAGTTACGTTTGGACCGCCCGTTGTTGGATTTGCGACGGTGTACTTAAATTCGTCGCCCGTGAGCGTGAAGGGAGATTTCCGCTCGGTTCCTTCCCAGTTTGGAAATGAAGCATGCTCGATGTAAAAGGTAACAGTATGATTCGTCTCATTGACGGTGTATCTGCCAAAGTGCGAATTGCTCCCTTGCACCGCAGCTTTGTACTCCTCGGGCGTGCCGTTGCTTTTATCGTTGGATGCGAATTTGGGACGGTCGTCCCGCAGGATTTGCATGGAGTAGCGGCCACTCGCATCGAACATCACGATTCCCTGAGGATTGGGGCCGTAAAGCTGAACCCTGCTGCCATCCGGAAGCACGTTGTCCACTAAAACGAGTGTCCAAGTTCCTACAAGCTGTTCTTTTGCAGTTTTCTGTGCAGTGGCCTTGCCCGCGAATAACGCAAATGCAAGAAGCAGTAGTGGTATGGAAAGTGTGAACGCCTTGTTGCGAGTCATGGGGTAATATCTCCTCCTCGCCCTCAAAAGCAGCCTATCGATAAGCGAGAATCAATACAATTTGGTTGTTTTTAGAGAATACTTAATTAGAATTTAAGTGTATGGTCCTGACAAACGTAGACCTTGATACGCTCCGCACGCTTGTCATGGCCTGTGATCTGGGTGGCTATGGTCAGGCTGCTCAGCGGCTGGGACGCACTCCGTCTGCGGTCAGTCTGCAAATGAAGCGGCTGCAACGGGACGTAGGCGCGACCCTCTTTCGCAAGAATGGAAGAACTTTCGCGCTAACCGAAGCCGGAGAAATTGTCCTTCGCTACGCACGCCGCATGTTGGATCTCAATGACGAACTCCTGGATACTGTCCGAGGCGCGGCTCTCGCAGGAGATGTAAAGCTTGGCTTTTCTCAGGATTTTGCCGAAACAATCCTGCCGCAGGCTCTCTCGAGCTTCACAAAGCTTTATCCGCTAGTCCAGATCGAAGTGCGGATAGATGGGAATGCAGCTCTTGTGGATGCGGTCGAGAACGGTCAGCTCGATCTGGCGCTTGCCATCGGGCACGCAAACCGGCAAACAGCTTGTCTTCTAAGTGAACTGCAGTTGGTTTGGATTGCTGGGCCTGAATTCTCCCGGCGAAAAGATCAGGTATTGCCGCTTGTCGCGTTGGGGCCACAATGTATGTTCAGACAGCAAATGCTGCAAGCGCTCGATGAGGTAGGAATTCCCTGGCGCATTGCGGCAGTCAGCCCGAGCCTGACTGGTTTGTGGGCCGCAGCGATTGCCGGATTGGGAATCACAGTTCGGGGTAGCATTGGCCTCCCTGCCGCGCTAACAGCGAATCCAACGATGTTCGATCTCCCGGCACTGGACTCGGTTCCGATCACGCTACATAGTGCAAGTCAGGAAAAGCTTGGTGCCGTAGAACGCCTCGCCAGGATCGTAAGCGACTTGGTGAGACAGACTTTTCCTGACGGAAACGCAAAATCAATCTAGAGGCAGCGGCTGAAGAAGGACAAAGAGCATGTTGAGCGCAATGGCAACAGTGGACACGAGGGCATTTCACTACGGTTGTACAAAGTTTGTCAGGGCAAGGTAAACGAATTGTTCGTAGATGTGAATCCGGCGAGACGAGCCAGACGTCCGCTTCGGGGACGCTGAGAGCCGCACGCGGTTCGGTTTCCACGACTGGCATTTCTGGATAGTTACTGGGCAGGCTTGACCACATTCGGACCGGGGCGTTCAGTATGCTTGCGGAGACTGCGTTCAGATGCTTGGAAACCATCGAATGATTCCGAGCGTAAGTCGGCCTGGGAATCCGTATGACAACGCCAGTTGCGAACGCTTCATGAAAACGCTGAAGCAAGAGGAATCTACGCTCACGATTACCGGGACCTAGAACATGTTGTCCAGAGCGTGGAAGCATTCATCGAACACTATTGCAACCGATGTCGGCTGCACTCTGCGTTGGGCTATCTTCCACCGGAAGAGTTCGAACAGAACTCCGCTGGTTTCCAAGGTGCCCTTGACTCTGGACTATACTCCAGGGTGTACCGTTCAAAGAGGAGCCCATGCCATGCAAATCGGCATCGTCGCGAAGAAGATTGGTCTCAGCGTTGACGCGATTCGATTCTACGAGCGCAATGCTCTGCTTCGGCGACCGCCAAGAACGCAGGGTGGATTCCGTCAGTACGCTGAAAGCGACGTGGAGACACTCGCCTTTATCCGCCGCGTACAGGGGCTGGGGTTCAAACTCAGCGAAATTCGCGGTCTGTTAAATCTGCGGGGGAACCGGTTACAGCCGTGTGCCCCGGTACGCCGGCGATTGGAAGAAAAGCTTTGTGACGTACAGCAGAAACTTGCCAACCTTCAGAAGCTGGAGCGCGAGCTGCGTTTGTCTCTGCGCAGTTGTAATCGACAGCTGAGCAAGCGGTCCGCTCGTTGTCCGATTTTGAGAAAAAGAAACCCAAGCAGGCCGGAGGGTGCCAAGTGAAAGTTGAAGTCCTGTATGTGGCGGAGTGCCCGTCGCATCCCGCAGCGGTAAAACTGGTCAAGGAGGTCCTGGCTGCTGAAGGTGTCGCGGTAGAGATCCAAGAAGTGTTCGTTAGAGACGAAGGAATGGCTGACAAACTTAGATTTAGGGGTTCGCCGACGATCCGAATCAATGGACGAGATGTGGCCGGAGAGTCGCAGAAAGCGCAGAGCTTTGCGCTGAGCTGCCGTTTGTATCCGGGATCGAAACAAGTCGGTCTTCCACCCGTGGAAGTGATTCACCGAGCAATGCTGGCAGCGCGGCAAGAGGGCAGATCGTGAAAACTGGAACGGGCATCTCGGCCTCACTGGTGGCGATCCTGAGTTCCGTCGCGACGATGAGTTGTTGCCTTCCGCTCGGATTCGCTGCCGCTCTCGGAGCCGGCGCCGCGAGCCCTTTCTTCACGACGTTGCGTCCCTGGCTTTTGGGTCTTTCCGTTGTATTGCTTGGTCTCGGATTCTGGCAACAGCATCGTGCGAAACAATGCGCCGTCCGGGGTAGATTGCTCGGCAGCGTGCTGCTTTGGGCCGCATTGGTTGTGGTCGCAGGGATGATTCTCTTTCCCCAGCAAATTGCTGGATTCATCGCCGACCGGTTCTACGAGACGGGAAAATGACGAAGAGAGTAATCGTTCTGGCGGTGATAGCCATCGTCTTACTTCTGGCTGTGATGTGTCTGTGGGGCCCGTCGTCAGTACCGCGAGGCCAAGAGCCCCTGGTTGCGCTATCGAATACAAATTTCAGTGAATTCGAGAATGCCTTTGACCGCGGCTCCGATGCTCCTCGGCTGGTGCTGCTCCTGTCTCCGACGTGACCAACATGTCTGCGGGGGTCCTCCGCAGTTCAGGAACTGTTGACGCGCCACCCTGAGTGGAAGCTCCGTGTGCTGGTGGTTTGGGAGCCGATCCTGGCAACTGACTGGACGTCGCCCGGCGCAAATACGCTGGCGCGAATTCCGGACCAGCGGGCCCGGCAGTTTTGGGACTCGAAGCATGCCGTGGCAAGTGCGCTAAGTGAGATTGTTAAGCAAAAACCCCCGCAGCCTGAGCCGGGCTGTTGTGTGCAGAAAGGATTTTACTGGGATGATGCGATTCTTTACGCACCGCACGCGCTCTGGAAGGACGAGCCAACTTCAGTCTTTTGGAACGGACCGGTCGTGCGAATTGTTCCGGCGCTCGAGAATGCACTCAACGAACATCGTTGAAGGTGGCGCGGAGGTGCACACCGGTTCACGCTGGAACCCGCATGACTCAGCAGGCGTTACGAATTTTTTTTGTGCTGGACCCGAGCTGTTGAGGGCGGAACATGGCCGTTCAGTCGCATGTAGATGGCGAGGTTGCCGTAATGCTCATTATTGTGGGCGATGTTGTACATCAGCACGGCGCCCCGGACGGTATTGCTCGAACCCGTGCCAACAACATGGGCAATCTGCACCGGCTGCATGAAGTTAGCGTCGGTGGTCGCTGCATATACCCGGTCGCAATAGACGAGCGAATCGTTCAACGCTTTAACGAGTGCGGCCTTGGCCGTGATTTGCTCGTAGTCGGCGGTTGCTGGCGACTTTTCGCCCACAACTTGCGAACAGAAGAAGAAGTTCGAATCGATCACGTGACCGATAATCTGACCGAACGTCCGGACTTGAGGGGTCGGCCGAAAGGCATATTCATCCGCAGGCATGTTCTCTGCTGCTTCCGCTAGATTTCGGCGAATCATCGCGTGCATCGCCTTGGTACTGCCCGCCAGTGAGGGCGACAATTCATCGGGATAGCCGGCGTCCGTCGTTTGAGCGGGGGCCGCCGACAAAGTCACATACGCAAAGACACAACCCAAGATAAGCAGACGCAGCATCGGGTCGTCTCCCTTCACGTGCGAATCGCATTGGCCAGTGCGGCTCGCCTACAAACCGCGACGACAGAGTCTTTTCAAGTCTCCCACCAGTTCTTGCCACAAGCATTCTGGGTCACGTCGATATTCGACGTGACCCAGGTTGTCCCGGCACAACCTTCGGCCTTGCGCCTTCACGCAACATACGGCCGGAGTGCGGAAGCCTCGAAAGATACCTTTTACGGCTCGGCGCGGCCGATCCCTACTTTCGGCAACAGCTGTTTGTTAACATTTGCAGGCGAATTGGATTTCGGGTGTGTAGGCATGACGTCTGCAACCGACCTGCCTACTCTTTCGTCTACAGGGGTCGCCAGAAAGGCGTGGATGTCGCCCTTATGAGGCCCACTCATTACGATTGCCATGCCCGAGATTTGTCCGCGGTCATTGATCTTGTTACCCATGACTGGGAAGAGGTTGGAACTCTCGGGAAACAGGGTGTCAAGGGTGGTCAGGACGTTGTTCTGCCAGATGAATGCATGGGACCAGTTGAATTTGGGGTCCAGCGTACTACCCACCACTTGGCCCCGGTCGTTGATGCCGGAGGCGAGACCGATAGCATCTCCCTGCGGAAGCACGATACCTGTGACTTCGCCGTCTTTGCCGTTCAGCCAAACCCCACCAATGGATGTTGAGCCATCAGCACTGCCGATTTGCCCAACAATTTGCCCGCGGTTGTTAATGCTCTGAGCGATAGCGCCATTTCCGAGGTCTTGAAGCGTGGAGACGACGCCGTGCTCCCACGATGCGCCGTGAGTCGCTACGAGGCAGTTTCCCGAGTAGCCTACGGCTTGGCCCAGGTCGTTGATCCAAAACGCGGTTCCGTCGAAGTCGCCAGTCACCAAAGGAAGAGGCTTGACGGTGCCGTTTTCCCATTTCGCCGGCAGCGCGATCCGATTATTCGTTATGCCAGCCGTGCAGGTGGGGTCGAGGGCGCCGTTTTCCGCGAATCCCACGATTTGTCCACGGTTATTGATCGAGCTCGCCTGCCCGTTATTTCCGCCGAGCGTCGGGAGAGCTCTCATCTTGGAGAATTCCCAGAGAAACGGGCGACACGTAAGGTGCGTGCCGAAGCCGCAAATATCCTCGCCGTTTGGGTCTGGGGTAGCCGTTTCGGAATCACCCACTATCAGCCCGAAATCATTGATCTCGCCCCAGTTGCTCGAAGTATTCGTTCCTCCCAGCGTGCCGAGGTCGAGCTTGAACCCGTCGATATCCAGGAATAAGCGTCCGCTTAGAAGCATCCCTCCCAAGTTATCCTGCTGCCCCGGTGGCAGGTTCTGAGCCATGACCTCCGTCCAGCCTTCATTGTTGAGGGACATGGCACACCCCAGAATGTCATTCCCCTCTGTGCCCAAATCGGTAACTTTGTAGCTCGTTTGAGCGACCGCATCGCTGCAGCAAGCCAGAANAATTATCGTAACCACCGGTATCGAGAAATTCCGCAACCACCTCAGTACGCTCATATCTTCTCCTTTTTGGGCCGGGCCAAGTCTCCGTGCCGAGATGACTGGCGATTTACGTCAGTACCACTCAGCGCTCTCGCACTTCGTGTGCAATTGAGAGCAGAATTGGCTCACACCTGCACAAATTCATACGGACTGAAAATTGAGGTGCAGGCTGTGCTCCAGATCCACAACGATTACGTGAGACAACAGGCGCAACACTTCAGCGCTCGAAAACGAGTGGCGGACTAACAAGATCAGGGGACGATGCCAAAACGGCTCAAACGACTGTTTCTCCAACTTTCCATACAAACTGGCGAGAGCTTATGGAATTCGAGAACGTTAGCAGTCAAAAGTCAGGCCGCTCAATTGTGCTTGACTTTCAGTTGATGAACATACATACCGGTCTGTATGTTAGGCCTGACGGGAAGAAGCCAATCGAATAATCGGGTGGAGCAACACTACGAGCCGTGATCACCAAGGGGCCGCTTATGCAATTCAGTCACTGCGACGGAACGCACGCTGGATTTTCGTTTTGTCGAGGGCATGTTAGATCTTTCTTGACGCTGCGATAGTTACCATACATGCTGGTTGGTATGTTGGCGGCACACAAGAAATCGAAACGTAGAGCGACCAGGCTGCGTGATCCTGAGCGCACGCGGGAGCGCTTGCTGCAGGCGGCATCTCGCGAGATCTACAGATCGGGTTTCCAAAGTGCAAGCCTGGACGCAATTCTGGCCTCTGCCCGAGTCACCAAGGGAGCGCTGTACCACCACTTCAAAAACAAGGAAGCCTTGGGCTATGCCGTCGTTGAAGAGGTCATCTTTCCCAACGTCCGCGACCAGTGGGTGCTGCCTTTACAGAGCGTCAAAGATCCAATCGACACTTTGATCGGCATTGTTCAGGGTATATCCGTTCGGCTGGAAGATGTATGCGGCGGCTGTGAACTGAACAATCTGGCGCAGGAAATGTCTCCTCTTGACGCGAGATTCCGGAAGCGGCTGGAGATAGTGTTCGATGCGTGGCGCGAGGCCGTTGCCTCCGTTTTGCAAGACGGCCAGATGCACGGAAGCGTTCGCCGCGACGTGGAAACCACGGACGCCGCCGGCTTACTGATTGCGATGGTCGAAGGCTACGGTTCGCTGGCAAAGAATGCTCAGGACCCGAAAGTAATAAAGGCGGGGATCAAAAATATCGCGGACTGGCTGAGGTCTCTGCGTCGGCCGGGCAACCGCAGGCGGATCTAAGTGCATCGGTTCTAACGGGTAAGCGTTCTTACATACCAACCGGTTCGTAGGCGTGACCAGTCAGCATCCTAATCGGGCAATCGCTTTAAACTACATCCCTGAAAAAGGAGAACGACCAATGATAAGGATCGCAGTGTCGCGAAGGAATCTGCTCGCTACCGGAGCCTGCGCGCTGATTGGTGCCGTGGGGCTGCCGGGATCGGCAAGCGCCACCGTATCGGGAGGGCAGAACTTAACGACCGAGGAGGTAGTCCGGAAGTGGTACGCAGGCTGGGGGCAGAAAGACTGGGGCCCACTGGATAGCCTGCTCGCCGATGACTTTACCTTTTCAAGCGCGGCTGGCGACGATCACATCAGCAAAAGCGCTTTCAAAAAGCAGTGCTGGGAAACACAGATCAATTTCATTGGGCGTTTTGACCTGGAGCGAGTCGCCACAGGCCCGGATGATGCTTTTGTGAAATATCTTTGCCACACCACTAACGGTAAATCACTCCGGAACGTGGAGTATCTCCGAGTTAAGAATGGAAAGCTGCAATCCATCGAGTGTTATTTCGGCGCGCAATCCAGCTTTCCGTCAGCAGTGAGCGCTGGGCAGAAGTAAGTTCACTTCGAGTAGCAGGAAGTCGAAACGAGAGAACAAGAGGTTCCATCATGAGCGCCCGCGAAATTCAGGATCAGAAAACCATTGCACGTGAGATGTTTGTTCAACAAGCTGCTCGCGCTAATGCGGACGTTTTGGCTAGCCCACTGCGGGGAGCTACTATTTGCCCCACCAAGAGTGGGTGGGATTACACTCTTGAATCGACAGTGGACGAGTTCCACGAAGCTGCAGATACCTCATTGCCTCCGGTAAACCGGATTGATGATGCAAACCTCATGCGAGTCTTGCGGCAGTTGGAGGTTATTTCAACACGACTGGCGCCACGAATCGCGTTCAAGGCAAAGGGTAGCATCGTACTCTTGGATTTAGCCGACATCTTGGCAGTGCAAGCCGAAGGTAATTACGTTTCGTTGCGACCCCGAACTAATCCCTACTTGGTGCACGAGTCCCTCTCGTCCATGGCGGAGAAGCTCAAACCCTACGGTTTTATTCGCATCCACCGTTCGGTAGTTGTGAATGTCTCGGCCGTGGAAAAGATCCAACCTTTACCGACGGGGGAGTACAGGCTGCGTGTGAAAGGTGGGAAGGAATACTTGGTAACGCGTACATACAAACATAACCTCAGAGATGTGGCTCAACTGTGGGTCGGCTCAGAGCGGCTTTGCGGCTAAGTGCTCACTCCAAGGTGCGTTCGGCACGTTGAAACCCGCATAAACATAGGCGAACGGTTGCTGTACCAAAACTGTACCAAAACCCTATGTAATTGGTGCTTCGGGGCTTACTTCGAGCGAGAAGCACATTCCCCGAAATTGTTGAAAACATTGAAAACCGCGCGCAAAGGAAGGAGTCTTTGGAGTGCCCGAACGCGCTTGCAAAGCAGGTGCTCTCCCAGCGAGCTCAAATGCGATCCTAAGCCGCTGTGTCTTCCAGCCAGACCCCACCAACCACAGAAACCACGTCGTCTAAACCGGGTGCGACGCTTGGTATTGCGGAGGGCTCTTTAGATCGGGGGATCAGCTCGAAAGGCCTTTCAACGGGCGGGATCAATCCATGCGGAGTCACGCAAGCGCGTTTCTTACCGGATCGCGTCTTGTGCGATGCAACGCGCCGGCGCAATCGTATTCGTGAACGTCATGCGGATTCCGTGCTTCGGCCGCAGAATGACCATCGGACGAGCTTCGATCGTCTGGCCCGGAGCCAGCTGGAAATCATATTTTCTGAGCAGATCGCTCAGAATCATAAGGATCTGCAGCATCGCGTAATTTCCACCGATGCAGCCGCGCGGTCCGCCCCCGAAGGGAAGGAAGGTGAAGGGCGTGCGCAGCTTGTCGTTCGCTTTGCTGAAACGCTCCGTATCGAAATTCTCCGGATTCTGCCAGTAGCGCGGAGCATGGTGCGCACCGTACACATACACAATGACGGTCGATCCACGAGGTATGGCGAGCTCGCCTACGCGATCGTCCGCGACAGCCATGCGGTCGATCATCCAAAATGGCGGGTAGAGGCGGAGCCCCTCGCAAATGACCTGAGTCGTAAATTCAAACTTGGGGACGTCGGCGTAGCCCAGCGGCGCTTCGCCGAGCACCGAATCAAATTCCTGCCTTACCCTTTCCAGGCAATCCGGTCGCGAACTCAAAAGATAAAAAAGCCACGATAGCGCATTCGACGATGTTTCATGGCCGGCGACCAGAAGCTGCATGCTTTCGCTCAGGATGAGCGAATCGCTCATGCCTTCGCCGTCGCTGTAACGTGCATCCATCAAAGTCTGCAGCAGATCGTTGCCGGGCGCCTCGTTGCGGCGCTTCCTGATGTATTGCAGCAGAATGGCGTCCGCGCGAGTTCGCATGTCTTCGTGCCGGCGCAGTTCTCCGGAAACGGCGAACCAGGGATTCAGATAAGGCTGAAGGGTTTGCCGAACAATGAATTCCTGGACCGTGCAGATGGTATGGCTGACAAGATCGATGTCTTCTTCCTTCAACCGTGCGCCGAAGAGCGATCGGGCCACCATGGCGAAGGTAATTTTCATCAGCTGGGGGTAGATATCGACGGGGCCGCGATGGACCTGGCTGTCGAAATCCCGCAGTGACTCGGCAAGGGAGTCCTGCATGATGGAGGACAGGGCATCGAGTTGCGATCGATCGAAGCCCTTCTGGATGAGACGCCGCTGCGTTCGCCAAGCTTCGCCGTGGGTAGTAAGAAGGCCTTTCCCCAGGAAGTGGCCCATGCGCTTTACTTGAATATCGGATTTTTGGTAGTTCTCCGAATTGGTTTTTAACACGTGCTGGATGACAGCGGGATCGATCGTGACGATCGCCTCTTTGAGACCACCCAAATAGAGCCGGAAGGTATCGCCGAAGGTTTCGTTGTAGCTGGACAAAACCCGCACGGGATTGCGGAACATGGCGCGAGAATCCGCAAAGCAGCGCAATCGGGAAACAACCGGGATCGGAGCAGCGGAGGTCATACCCAGCCCTCCGGATGCCTGCCGCGAACCGCAGGTCGTCTCATATCATTTGTAGGAAGCGATCGCCAGACCATAGGTAAAGACAAAATGCTCAGAATCAGTTTTCGTTCCCCAGCTGCTTCAACAGTATCAGATGATGCCGGATTGCCTGGGTCATGGTGGGATGCTGCCGATAAGGGACCCCAAACTCTTCGGCGGTTTCCTTCACGATCCTGGTGAGCGGAGCATAGTGGGTATGGCACACGAACGGGCACAGATGGTGCACGATGTGATGGTTGAGGCCGCCTGCGAGCCAAGCGACGAGAGGGTTTTCCGTGGCGTAATCGGCCGTTGTCGCAAAGATGTGATACACGCCGTTGTCAAACTCACCGCGGTCCGTGGGAAAGTAGGTGCTGTCAATGGTGTGCGTCGTCTGGAATACAAGCGTGACAGCTAAACCGACGAACAAATGGACCAGGAGGAACGCGCCGGCGACCAGCAGAGGTGATTTCCCCAGCACCAACACCGGCAAGACAAGCATGTAAGTGAGGTAGAAGGCCTTGCCGGCAAACAAAATGGCATATTCGCGCACAGAATGTTTGGCGCGTTTCAGATAATCGTGGGACGGGAAGAGAAAGCTTTCGAAGTCCCTGAAGAACACATAGTCAAGCGAGAACATCGCATAAAAGAACAGCGCATAGAGGTGCTGGAAGCGGTGCCACGGCGCACGGGATTCATAAGGGGTAAAGCGAAAGATGCCGCGTCCGGAAAGCGCATCATCTTCGCCATGAAGATTAATGCAGGAATGATGGCCGCGATGATGGAGGATACGCCACATGTAGGAGCTGATTCCGCACAAATCGAAGACATAATTCAGGGTTTTGTTGACGCGCGGCCGGGACGAGATGGCGTTGTGATTGCTGTCGTGGGCGATGTTCAGCAAAAGGAATGTTTGTGCGAGGCCGCCGAGAAGGTAGAGGGCGACAAACTTCCACGCATCGGGCCGCAGAGCATACAGAGCAATCCAGGCGCCCACCAGGACTGCCAGACCCACAGCGATCTTGACCCACATCGCACGGTCCGCTTTGTGGGAAATGTGCTGATCGGCAAAAAATCGATCCAGGCGGCGACGTAAGACTTTCGGGAAGGAAGATGCACCGGCGGGTTCGGCAGTCGAGGCCGTTGAGGATTCCGATGGCACAAGATCCGGAGTCTCCCGATCTGGAGTGATCAACACCTCGGATTCAAACGTCACCGGCGCCTCCGCGGTCATGCCAATTGGGCCCGACGCGTTCCCTACGCCGCATCCGGGGTGCAGACTCTCAGCGAAATTGGTGCCGTGCCGACAGCCTCGCAGCACAATTTTAATGCGGGCCCGTAAAGACAATCAAGGACATTCGGAACGGGCGATGCCTAGTTGCGAGGTGTGAACACGGAAAACGAGGACGCATGGTATTGTCCATAGCGCTTTGTTAGTATAGAACCTTCGATGGACCATAACGAAACGGGTTTCCTGCAAGGGACCATGGAAGGTCGGCGGAGCTCCGCAATTCCCGTTCGCGCCCTTGAGCGCCAAAAAGGAAAAAATCCATTCCCCAGAGCGTCGAGCGACGCTCATGCTGAGAAAACATTAAGCGAGCGTTCTCTCCCTTGGCCTACATTTCAGGTCTGCACTTTCAAACACCATCGCCGATCACCGCGCTTGCTCGGGAGAAATGCTTCGTTTTACTGGCTTGCGTTCTATTCAAGATTGGAGGATCGCTGATTGATGACGGCGTCAATTTTAGGCCGCCTGGATAGGCTGGCAGATGAGCACCCGGACAAACTTCTTTATTCGTACCTCGATGTAAACGGCGATCCGATAGAGAGCTACACCTACGCGTCGTTTCTCCGCCGAGTGGAGGCGATCGCGGGAAATTTGTGGAAAGAGGGTCGTTTTGCGCCGGGCGACCGGCTCCTGCTTGCTTACCCGCCAGGCCTGGAAATGATCTGCGCATTCTTTGGCTGCGTGCGCGCCGGAATGATTCCGGTGCCGGTGTATCCCCCCAGTTCGCGCGGGTTCCAGAGCGCGCTATACAAGATGGTGCACATCGCAAAGGATTGCCAGGCGGCTGGAATCCTAACGAGCCGAGACTACCAAGCATCCCTGAAAACCAATCTCGCCCGAAGCGGAGTCTCGGCGTGCGGCATTGACGTTGATTACATTTCCGGCCTTGCCTGGATCGCCACCGAAGATTTCCTGGATGTGGTTTCGGACCGGCCGGCTGTCAATCATGCAAAGATTTTGTTTCTCCAGTACACGTCGGGTTCGACGATGGAGCCCAAAGGCGTGATTGTTACGCACGAAAACATTCTGGATACCTGTCCGCTCGTGATCGACCATCCTGCGCCGGTCGTTGTTTCCTGGCTGCCGCAGTATCACGACATGGGGCTGATCGGGTGCTACCTATATCCCGCAGTGAAAGGCGGCACAACCTACGGGTTCTCTCCCACCGACTTCATCCAGCGTCCGATCCTGTGGTTTGAGGCGATAACGGCCTACCACGCCACCGCGACGGCTGCGCCCAACTTCGCCTACGACTATTGCCTGCGCGCCGGGAGGTTGTCCAAGGAGAGTCTGGAGGCTTGTGATCTGAGTTCGCTGCGCGTTTTGATGTGCGCCGCCGAACCTGTGAAGCCCGATACCTACACCCGGTTTCTGGAAGCGTTTCAGTCCTATGGACTCAAGTCCGAGAGTTTCTATGTCGCCTACGGACTGGCCGAGAACACTCTGGCGGTCTCACTGGGCGGTCGCAACATCGTTTCCGTCAACAAGCGTGCCCTCGCCCTGGGGATGGCCCGCATGACGAAGGAGGTCTCTGAAATCGGCGGGGCCACCCAGATTGTCAGTTGTGGAACGCCGCTCCCGGGTCTGGACGTTAAGATCGTGGATGCCGAAGGGCACTTCGCTCTTAAGCCGGAGCGCACCGGCGAAATTTGGGTCGCCGGAAGCGGTAAGTGCCGAGGTTACTGGAATAATCCGGAATTAACTCTGAAGCAGTTTCGTGCCCGGCTGGTGGACGATACTCCCTATGACGAAGGCTACCTGCGGACCGGCGACATCGGATTCTTCCACGACGGCGAACTCTACGTCTGCGGTCGCATCAAGGACATGATTATTCTCCGCGGGCAAAACTATTACCCGCACGACATTGAGAACGTGGTGGAGAAATCTTCTGGTCTGATCCGGCACAACTGCGTCGCCGCGTTCCAGATTCAGGAAGACAGCGAACCTGCGCTGGCCATCGTCGCCGAAGTCAAAAATCCCAGGGCCCTTCCCGACGCACGAAAGATTGCCGCGGCGGTCCGGAATTATCTCAACGTGGAAGTGGCGGTGATTTCCCTGATCGCGCCGCGTGCCATTCCCCGAACCAGTTCCGGGAAGATTATGCGCCACAAGGCCAAGCAGATGTGGCTGGAAGGCAAGTTCACCGTTCTTTCCGACTTTTCGCGGGAGAAGGACCCCGGAAACTCGCCGTCCGACACCGAGATGCATTCCACTTTCGGCGAATTGAAAGCCCGCTACAACCTTACCGGCCGGGAATCATACAACCTGGTCGAAGCGGGCCTGGATTCCCTGGATCTTGTTGTGTTCATGCATGAGCTCAAGGAACTCCTGAAAGACAAAGGCGCCGAGTTGCTGGCGCGGCAGGTCGATATTGGCGTTATTCAGCGCGTTGCCGTAGCCGAGCTGTTCGGACTAGCCGAAAAGTTGAAGCGCGCTCCCGAAGAGGCGCTGGTCCACCTGCGTCATTCCCTTGCGACTTTCCGTGAAGAGCAGCGCGCCGCTGAGAAGCAGATGATGATCAACGACAGGAAGCTCATCTTCGAGCCTCCGATGCTTGTGCCCATGCCGGAGACACCGGTGCCGAATCAGGTGTTGCTCACGGGCGGGACCGGCTTCATCGGGCCATTCCTGATGAAGAGCTTGCTGGAACAGACGCGGGCGAAGATCCATGTTCTGGTCAGGTCTTCGGACGAAAAGCAAGGGAAGCAGAGACTGAGAGACGCGATGGAATCCATCGGACCCTGCGCCGTCGGTCTGATGGAGATGTTCGAAGCTCGCGTGATCCCGGTCTGCGGAGACCTAGGGCAGCCAAAACTGGGCCTGACGCAGGACGAGTGGGAATTCCTCGCCAGTGAAATTGACACGGTCTTCCACAACGGCGCCACCGTGAACTACCTATTCAACTACGAGCTGATGCGTGACGCGAACGTGCTGGGGACCAATGAGGTCGTGAGACTGGCGTTTGAGGGAAGGCGCAAAGAATTCAATTATGTCTCGACTACCTTCGTCTTCGGCTGGGCGGTCAAATCCGTTCTGAATGAGACCGACCTGAACGAGAATATGGAGCTGCTCGATTTTGGGTACAGCCAATCGAAATGGGTTGCCGAACAGGTGGTTGTGGACGCGCGCAACCGGGGACTTTCCGCGCGGATTTTCCGGCCTGCTCTGGTGAGTCCTTCGGTCACGGGCGGAGGTAACAACTTCGATATCGCCGTTCGCTTGGTTGCCTTCATGGTGAATCACGGCATCGGCGTTGACACTCTCAACCAGGTCAGCTTTGTTCCGGCGGACATTGTGGCGAACAACATCGTTGCCATCTCTACTACGCGCGGCACGGCGAATAAGACCTACCATGTCACGCGGGACGATTATTCGAACATGATGGATATTACCGGGCTTATTACCAAAGCGACTGGCCGGCAATTCGAAACGTTCAGGCTTCCCGACTTCGTGCCCGAGCTGATCCGGAGATGCCGCAAGGAAGATCTTCTGTTCCCGCTGCTGGATTTTCTGGTGGGCTCGGTCGACAACATCTCCGCGATGGAATTCAAACGCTATGACAGCTCTTCTTATCAAACGGCCCGCGATGCCTCCGTATGGGGCAAAGCGGATCCGTCTCTGGAAGACACGGTCAACGGTATTCTGAAATTCATGTATCGCAAGGGAATTATTTCGGTCGCGGCCCGTCAGGCGAACGTGGTGTCGGCGAGCGATGGGCTCGTGGACTGGACAGACGCAATATCCGCTACTGCTTCTTGAACGAGAGCTTCTCTGTTACGCGCTGGCCCGTTTCAAGCGTGCCCGTGGTGGATAGTGTCATCTGCTGCCCATCTGCGGAAACCACCCACCGATCCTTTTGCGTGACTTGATTGTCGCGCAGGTAGCTCGCGTCCACCGTATGAGGATCGACCAGGGCAAGCGTTACGGTATCGTTGGGCGAGTTCTTTAGATCGTATTGCTTTCCGTCAAAACGGGCGGTATAGCTGAAGTCGCCCAGAAAACGGATCCCGCCGCTTCCGTCCGGCTCGATTTTGAGCACCAAACCTTGCCGCATGCGGGTCTTGCTGAGATCCTGCGTCCATTCCCCTGCGAAGAGGTCATTCGGGACCTTCGGGCCTCCGCTTCGCGTCCACACGGTGATCTTATCGGCGCGGCCGGCGGTCGCAGTCGTGGTCGTCAGCTCGCTGCCATCATTCGAAATTTTTTCGCGCACCGTTGCCACCACCGCTCCGTCCTTTTTCTCCTTGACCTCGGCCTGCCTCTTGTCGATCCTGCGCAGCGCAATTTGATTGAATGCGAGATTGCCCGGTGCGGAGGATTCGTGTCCGTTCCAACTTGCAGTGAAATCCAGATGCGTTTCGCCGGACATCACCACATGCACCCCATCATGCAGAGGTGTTATGGAGAGCCGGTTCGGAGGATCCAGACTCGACTGCGCAGAGAGGAGCGTCCAGGAGCCAAGGCGAGGGTCTGCCACTCCAGATTGCATGGCGGCAAGCAGTCCGAGCAAAAGTAAAGTACGAATGGATCCTCCTCAATCGCTGCTCAATCGACGAGAGAAAGTTTAGCAGATTCAGATTGCTCCGCACGTGCGTCGTGCGCAACTGTAAACTCGCGCAACCAGGCGCCAACGCGCGAACCGGTTCTGCAGCAAGCATCTTTTTCGCCCCTGTGGTTCTTAGGCCGCGCCAGAGAGTTTTGGTGACGACGATCTGGAGAGATATGACATCATGAAAGCTATGCACGTGCGCCGTTTTTGGGTGTCAGGGATCGTCCTCGCAGCAACCATTGCACTTCTTCCATTCTCTTTTCACGCCGAGCGCCGGCTGGAGACCGCAACCCGCGTCGAAGGGAGCCAGGCTGAAACGGTCCGGGACGAGCTGGCCACTCGTTTTCGCTCGCCGTTCGTGGATCGGGTCGTCCTGGTGACCGAGGGACTCCCGCCTGCGGATTCCGAGCAAGGCGGCCAGGCGTTAGAAACCATCGTGGCAAAACTCAGAGAGCAACCCGGCGTTTCAGGAGTGGTGTCCTATCTCGAGTTGCGCGATCCGATTTTTCTGGGCCGGGGAGGGGGAACGTTTGTTCTGGTGGGACTCACTTCGACCGGCGGTCCCGTCGAGTCGCTTGTTCCCGAGATTCACCAGCTGGCAAGCGCGCTTGAAAATCAGCTGCGCGGCCGTTATCCGGCGGTGAAGCTGGAACTCACAGGCGAGATTCCACTGAATTTCGATATCCGCAAAGCGAGCGCCGCCGACGTGCATCGCGGTGAAAGCCTGGTGATTCCCGGAACCCTTATTCTACTGCTGGTGGCGTTTGGAAGCCTGATGGCCGCCCTGATTCCATTGGCGGTTGGCCAGCTGGCGATTGCAACCACTCTGGCGATTACCGGATTCCTCGCGCAGCGCTGGCACTTGTCCATTCTGGTTCAGAATTTGGCCACCATGCTTGGCTTGGGCCTGGGAATCGACTACGCACTCCTGATGATCAGCCGCTTCCGGGAAGCGATTGCCGCCGGGAACGACGGACCTAGGGCCGGGTTGATCGCGGCCCGTCAAGCAGGTCGCACGCTATTGATTTCAGCCTCGACGGTAGCCATCGGATTTCTCGCCCTCTTAACGGTTCCGATCAGCGAAATCCGTTCCATCGGCGTCGCGGGATTCCTGGTGACGGGAATGAGTGTGATGCTTACAAATACCCTGGTTCCGGCAGCGCTGGTGCTGCTCGGTCCGCGGATTGATCTGGGCCGGATGCCCTTTACTCCCAAGCTCGATGCGCAACGGGCCGCGCGCACCGGAAATCGCTGGCGGCAATGGGGAAGGACGATTGTCGCGCATCCCTGGCTTGCCCTGCTTCTGGCAGGAACTCCTTTGCTTCTGCTCGCCTGGCAGGTCAGACGACTCGATACCAGTCTCCCGCGCGGGGATTGGCTTCCGCAGGCGGCCGAATCGGTCCATGCGCTCCACACCCTGGAACGGATGGATCGGGGCGG
>JGI12649J13570_1000015_pt1 | contig 19449 bp, 19 predicted proteins | sample BlaSpr_A8_OM2_O3_FD_13570 | JGI IMG/M metagenome (IMG submission 13570)
CGTAGCGCCCGCGTGAATCCGGCACTGTTTGTGGCGCTGCGCTCATCACGCGGCCCTCTGGGAAGTCCGCACGGCTCGTATGAAGTTCACGACGAGCGCAGGGTCTTTCTTGCCCGGCTTCGTTTCCACACCGCTGCAAACATCGACCGCGTATGGCTTGGCGGAGCGAATCGCTGCGGAAACATTTTCCGGCGTCAGGCCTCCGGCCAGGAAAATGTGGCCGGCACGTTTTGCGCGAAGCGCCATGTTCCAGCGAAAAGTCTTGCCGCTTCCGCCGTGGCGGCGACGATCGAAGCCGTCGAGCAAGAATGCGGAGACATGTTTGTAACGATTGAGTTTAGCTGCGCGGAATGAATCCCGCACGCGAACCGCCTTAATGACAGGCAAGGTTCGCGCAAGATGCGCGATAGTCGTGGGCGACTCCTCGCCGTGCAGCTGAAGATAGTCCAGGCCGACCTGGCGCGCGATCCTCAGCATTTCGTCCTCGCGCTCATTCACAAATACTCCCACGGACGCGACTTTTTTGGGCAAGCGACCCAAAATCAGACGGGCCGTGCGCGGCGTTACGTACCGCGGGCTGCGCGGATAAAAATTAAATCCGAGGAAGTCCGCTCCCGCTTTGAAAGCTTGGCGGGCGTCCCTTAGATTCGTGATCCCGCATATTTTTACTTTTACCATCGCGTCTCGTCGCCAGCCTGGCCGGGATTTTCCATCGCGCAGGGTTCGAGCAGAGCGCGCAAAGCGTGGCCCGGATCATCTTGTTGCATCAGACGCTCTCCGATGAGAAAAGCATCAAACCCGGCTTGGCTCAGCCGAACGAGATCCTCGCGCGTTCGAAGGCCGGACTCGCTGACGGCGATGCAATCCTGCGGAATTGCTTGCACCAATTCGAGCGATGTTTTCAGATGTACGCTGAAGTCCTGCAGGTCGCGATTGTTGACGCCTATGATTTGCGCGCCGGCTGAAAGCACGCGATCCAGTTCTTCGTGCGTATGAACCTCGACCAAGGGCTCCATCTTCAGCGAACGCCCCAAGGCCAGCAACGCGCGAAAGGTTTCATCGTCCAAGACTGCAGCGATTAGAAGAAAAGAATCGGCGCCGGCTGCGCGTGTTTCCCATACCTGCCACGGATCCAGGATGAAATCCTTCCGCAAGATCGGAATGCTTGTTACGCGGCTGGCTTCTTTCAAATCGGCCAGCGAACCAGAAAAGAAATCTTCTTCGGTCAGTACGGACAGCGCGGTTGCGCCTGCTTTCTCTAGATCCGCAGCCAAGAGAGCCGGGGCGAAGTCTGAACGGATGACGCCGCAAGACGGAGAGGCCTTCTTCATTTCCGCAATAATGCGGACGCCGGGCCTTGTAAGCGCAGAGGGGAAATCGCGAGGTGCCGCAACTTTCTTTTCGACCGCCATCCGGAGCGCAGCCTCGGGGAGCACGCGCTTGCGATGCGCGACGGACTCGCGGCGTGCTTCGACAATTCGTTCCAAAATGTTTTTCGAGCGCGCGCTGATTTCCATGGGCGAATTTACGTCAATTGCGACGCGGCACAATACACCTTCAGGTGAGCCCTAAAGGGAGAATCGCTATGAATATGCTAGTTGTGCGGCTTGCGGAAGTCAATTTGCCCCCAGACCTGAGATCTCAAGAGGTTAAAGGATTCGCGAAGCGGTGATGGCTATGGCGCCGGCGGCGCAGCCCCCAGCAGCGGCTCCGAGAATTTTATGGGGATTCCAAAATTTGAACCGCCGAAGCCCTTCAGCACGGCATAGGTAACGCCGATCACTTTTCCTTTGCGGTTGAATAGTGGGCCGCCGGAACCGCCGTTCGTTGTCTGCGCATCGAAAACAATCTTGTCCGGAAGAATGTCGCCAATATGCCCTTGTGTGATGAGTGGTCGAATCAAGTTACGATGCGCCAAGTCATCGAGCACCTTGGAAACGTCTATGCCATTATGAGAGATGATTTCCTGGGCGGTATCTTCATCAGTGCGAGCAAGAATGGCCGCGAGCCCGGTGGCATAACCCATCAGGATTACGGGCTGTCCTGTGACTGCGGCTCCCTGGTTCCAATCGACCAAAAGAACAGAACGTTTAAGATCCTGCATGTCCACACGCATCGTAGCGAGATCTGTCTCCGGAGAAATCTGCTGCACTTCCGCGTGGAACGCGCGCGGATCACCCGGGAAATAAGCACGAATGGCTGAAATTTCCGGTTGGTATCCCTGGTCCGTAAACACTTTGAAGTCGTCAGTTTTCCACCACGGTTCGGCCACATGATGATTGGTCATGACCCGTCCGTTCGGGCCAGCCACAAAACCGGTGCCAAAAATATCGATTTTTACTTCCGGCCCATGGCCTTCAAGCGTAAGAATGGGGTCGCCTCCGCTATCCTGCAATGGCTGCCCTTGCTGGTTGAGACCCGCATAACGGAGGCGTTGCCCCGTATTTGTATCGCGGAGTGCCACTGAAACATGCAACAGGCAAACGCTCTGCACGTCCGCCGGAATCAGAGTTTGGGCTCCTTGGCCTTCCTGCTCGATACGCGCGAGCCGCGCATTGGTCTCCTCGAGTTGTTTCTGCAGGGTGATTGTGTCTTCCGGAGCTGCACTTGCCATCTTCGCTTTTAAATCTGCGGCTTGTTTCTGAAGGTCATCTTTCGCACCCGGCGTTCCCTGTTGCGTGCGGAGTTTGCGCGATTCGGAAATCAAATCCTGCTGGCGAACGATTCCACCTTCGAACCGAGTAATGAAAGCATTCCCTCGCTGCGTTTCCTTTTGCGCGCTGCGCGCAAACAGAAAGTACACTCCGGCCATGACCAAAACGATCGCGCAGATGGCGGCGAACCCAAACTTGAGCTTGTGGTCGAGCGAGGAGGCATTATTCGCCATCTTTTCTGTGACAGCGATAGCTTCGAATGCCGTGTGGGCAATTTGCTGGCCTTCGATCGCGATTCGCGTTTCTTCGCGCAACTGTTTCTGCGCGCGGAACATTCGCAATTGGTTGCGGACACGAGCTAACAGCTCGCTGGAATCATATGGCTGGGAAATCGCGTCGTCCGCGCCAAAATTCAAAGCTTCCGTACGCTCTTCAATCGATGAGCCAACCAGCAGAATCACGCCTACCATTTCCGTGGCGGCGGAGCCGCGAATNGTGGCGATGGTTTCGCGAGGGTGTGGCCCGTCTGCATCCAATACATTACGGGCATGAGCGTTCATCAGCAGCAGATTGGCTCCGGCGTTGTGAATCGCGTCAAGCGCTTCGACCGCGCTGCCGAACGCCGCCACGTCGTACCCCGCGGTGTCGAGTGCCGAGCGCAGGGTCTCAAGCGCGATTGGGTCGGCTTCGACGATTACTATTTTCTCGCGCGTGTTATTCATGTCGTCCGAGAATGCTTCCGGGGCTGTAAAGGGCTTTCATCGTAGAAGAAAATATGGAAAGCACAAGAGCATCCGCGCGCATTCCTCAACTAGAATAGACGCTCGCAACGCTTGGTGGGGTTCATAGTATTTTTGCCGGACAGAATTTGCAAACACTCGACCAACTAAACCGACAGATCGTACGGTGCCGTAAATGTCCGCGTCTCGTCTGCTACCGCGAGAAAGTAGCGGCTGAAAAGCGCCGAGCGTTCATGGACTGGGACTACTGGGGCAAGCCGGTCCCGGGTTTCGGCGACCCGCATGCGAAACTGCTGATTTTGGGTCTTGCGCCTGCAGCTCACGGCGGAAATCGAACGGGAAGGGTTTTCACCGGCGACCGCTCGGGAGACTTCCTTTATAAGGCGCTTTACGAAACCGGCTTTTCGAACCAGCCGAATTCCACGCATCGAGGCGACGGGCTGAAGTTGAAAAATGTCTATATTGCGGCGACGATTCGATGCGCTCCTCCGCAGAACAAACCGCTTCCATCAGAATTGGCAAACTGCTTGCCATATTTTGAAAGGGAACTGCAGGCTGATTCGGCCGCGCGCGATCCTTGCGTTGGGAGGCATTGCGTTACGCACTTACTTGGGACTGCTCAAGAAAAATGGGCAGATCGATGGATTCGCAAAGTACCCGCTTCGTCACGGAGCGAATTATCAGTTGCCCGGCGGGCTGCCACGGCTATTTGTCTCCTATCATCCCAGCCAGCAGAATACATTCACCGGGAAACTCACGGAACCGATGATGGTTGACGTGCTGCTGGCGATTCGAAAGTTCATCGGCAGCAAGTGATCCAGGTCGGAGCGCGTTGGCGTCATGTGTTTGACAGCGCGCTGCAGAGCTTGTTAGCCTCGCCAGACGCGGTGCCTGTCACCGCTCCGAATGAAAGTCGAACCCGATCCTGACTCCGCACGCGAACCCATCATCGAATTCCGAAAAGCCGGTTATCGTCTGCCGAACGGTCAATCGCTTTTAGAAGACGTGAGTGTCGCTGTAGGCCGCGGCGAGACGTTGGCTTTGCTGGGCCGCAGCGGTGCCGGAAAGACGACGGCCCTCAAGCTGATAAATCGGATGCTCGACCCGAGCGACGGGGAAATTCTCGTGGAAGGTAAATCGACCCTCCGCTGGGATGCGATTGCGCTACGCCGGCATATCGGCTACGTCATACAAGAAATCGGCCTGTTTCCGCATTTCACGATCGAGCAGAACGTCTCCTTGATTCCGCGGCTCGAACAGTGGCCGGCAGAGCGAATTCGCGCGCGCGTGAAGGAACTCCTGAGCCTCGTAGGCCTCGATCCGGATACATTTTCGAGAAGATATCCGCACGAGCTGTCCGGAGGGCAGCGCCAGCGCGTAGGTATCGCGCGAGCGTTGGCTGTGGACCCGCCCATTTTATTGATGGACGAGCCATTCGGAGCCCTCGATCCGCTCACAACCGGCGAACTGCTCAAGGAGTTCCAGCAGCTTCAGCGGCGTCTGCGAAAAACGATTGTGATGGTAACTCATGATGTAGGCGAATCTCTGCTGCTTGCCACGCGGATCGCATTGCTCGACGGGGGAAAATTGGCCGGAATCTTTTCGGCCAGGGAGTTTTTGTCGGCTCAGGAGCCCGTGGCCGCTGCGTACGTTGCGAATTTTCGGATGTACGAAGAAGCCGAGAGGGCCAATGAGCCTCATTGATTTCTTTATTCGACATCAGCGCGAAATTGGGCAGGCGACGCTCGAACACATTTGGCTCGTCGGCATATCCATGCTGCTGGCGGTCGCCCTCGGCGTTCCGCTCGGAATTATCGTCACGCGCCATCCCTGGCTTTCGAAGCCGATCCTGGGCGGAGCGAATATTGCCGAGACAATTCCCAGCCTCGCGCTATTCGGATTCCTGTTACCGGTGCCGTGGCTCGGGGATCGCGCAGACCGTTTGGTGATCACCGCTCTGATGTTGTACGCACTGCTTCCGATTATTCGCAACACTTCTACAGGCATTAGCAGTGTGAATGCGGCGGTCAGGGAAGCGGCCCGCGGGATGGGGATGACGGAAAACCAGATTCTGTTCCAAGTCGAGCTTCCGCTTTCCGTGCCGACAATCCTCGCGGGCGTGCGCGTTGCGACGGTACTCACCATCGGCATCGCGACGATTGCGGCTGCGGTGGGCGCCGGCGGCCTGGGCGAATTCATTTTTCGCGGACTTGCAATGGTGAATGACCAGTTGATTCTCGCTGGAGCGATTCCGGCGGCTGCGCTCGCACTCCTGGCTGATTTTATATTGAGCTTGCTGGAGCGTAGGCTGCGGCCTGCGCAATCATGATTGCACGGCGAAGTTTTGCCATCGTTTGCCTGGTAGTTCTGCTCGCCTCCTGCTACAACGGCCGCCATGACACGATCGTCATCGGTTCTAAAAACTTTTCCGAGCAGGCGCTTCTTGCCGAAATCGTCGCGCAGCATCTTGAGGCTCGCTTGCACCGGCAAGTCATCAGGCGCTTTTATCTGGCTGGTTCTTACATTTGCCAGCAGGCGCTGCTCTCCGGCCGAATTGATGCGTACGTGGAATACACCGGCACGGCATTGACCGCGATTCTGCATGACCCGATTCAGAGCGACCCTTCGACCGTATTCGCTCGCGTGAAAAGCGAATATAAGCAGCGCTTTGGACTGGAGGTGATGCCTTCGCTCGGGTTCAATAATACGTTTGCTATCGTGGTGCGCGGTGAAGACGCCCGCCGATTGCATTTGAAGACCATTGACGACGCGAGGCCTTACACTCCGCAGTGGCGAGCCGGATTCGGATACGAATTCATGGAGCGTCCGGACGGATATGCCGGTCTTGCAAAAGTGTATGGGTTGGAATTTAGTTCGGCGCCGCGCATCCTCGATCTGGGATTGCTCTATCGCGCGCTGCTGGATAAGCAGGTGGATTTAGTCGCCGGGAATTCTACCGACGGATTGCTCGCGGCACGCGATCTGGTGATCCTCGATGACGACAAACATTATTTTCCGCCCTACGAAGCGGTGCCCATCGTTCGCCAGGACACGCTCGCGCGTTTTCCGGAAATGCGTTCCGCTATCGAAGAATTGGGTGGAAAGATTTCCGACGCGGAAATGCGAAAGATGAATTATGCCGTGGATGGGGAACACCGCGACATTGCCGAGGTTGCGCGCGATTTTCTGCATTCCAAGGCGCTTGATTAAATAGACGGGTTCAATGCGAGTCTTCGGATTCTTGCAGTGCTTTGAAATGGGCTTCCAGCGCCGCGCAATATTGGTGCTCAGCCTCGAGTTCGGCCTGCAATTTTTTAACAAAAAGCTCGAGGCGGCGTAGCTCGTTGCGTAATTTCTGAATTTCCGCAGTTGATTGCGCCGGGGCGCGCGAGACAGCCGTCTCCGGAAGTGAACGGTTCCTGGCTGGGGCAGCCGGAGCCGGAGCCGGAGGAGCAAACGGCGGAGCAACCGTAACGGTTGCGGAAGCGTTCGCGGGATTCGGGGAAAACAAGCCGGTCAACGCACGTGACGCCATTCGCGATGATATCTCAGCCGCATCCTCGCTCTCGATCCCGCGAGGCGCTCCGGAAATTGTGGGATGCAGCAGGTTCTTGACGCGAACGATCAGATCCTGCGGTTGAAATGGCTTCCGTATCAACTCGTCGGCCTTCACCGCCGTCGCGCGCTCCGCAACCGAGCGGTTGACGACACCTGACATCAAAATTACCGGCGTCTTGCCGAATCGATAGTGCTGCTTGATAAATTCGCAAACTTCGTAACCGTCTTTGTCCGGCATGATCACGTCGGTAATCACCGCATCCGGAGCGATCTGGTTGAACTGCTCGAGCGCCGAAGCGGCGTCCGCGCAGGTGATCACGTGGATATTCTCCTTCCGAAAAGCGATCTTGATCACTTCGCGCATGGTGGCGCTATCGTCGATGAAATAGACCGTGGGAGTCCGCGCAGCTGTTGGGTTTTGTATTTCGCTCATGACACTTCCTTCTCGATCTCGTCGCGTTCGCCTTCGTCGAATTCTCGCATGGCATCAAGCAAAAGATCGGTGGCGGATCGCAGCACCGTCCGCTGCGCAGCGCTTGCTCCGTACACGAATTTGTAAACGCCCTTCGCGGCTCCCTGGCACGTTTTGACGATTTCTGTTACGGCTTCGTCCCCAAACGCCGTCCCGCACTCGGCGTGAAAAATTTGTCCGGCCTCGAAAAAAATGATGCCATCAGTCTCGCCGGCGTTGACGTGCAGGCCCCCTGTTTGGCGCGCCTGTTCGAGCATCTGGATCACACCCGGGAGATCCAGATGCGAAAGACTGCCGCTCAAGTCCGTGTCGGCGGTCGACAGCATCTGCGTAGGCTGAAAGCCTTCCTGCCGGCTCAAAAGGAAACTCCGCACATGCGCCGCAATGTCCGCAGGGGACCGGCGCCGGTCCACGAAATCATCGCAACCCGCGCGATATGCTTCTAGCAACGCCTGATCTCCTCCCCCTCCTCCGATTGCGATCAGCGGAATGTTTGCAGTCTTAGGATCCGCGCGCAGAATGGGGGCCATTTCGAGCGCGCCCATGTCGCGCAAGTTCGTAGCGCAAAGGATCGCGGTAGGAGCATTCCATTCGAGCATGGTAAGCGCGTACGCTGCCTGCGTGCTCGGAACGATTTCGAAGCCCTGCTGCTGCAAAGCATCAGTTAGACGTTTTGAAAAATAGACATTGCTGTCGATCAGCAGAATCTTCGGGAGATTTGGCAGCACGCTCATCCCCGGGGCTCCGCGTAACCCAACTCATTCGGCTCGGCAGGCGCCGATGTCACCAGTGCGTTCAAGTCCAGAACCTCGATATTCTCTTCTCCGATCGCCAGCCTGCCCGAAATATATTTTGGACTGCTCGCGTCTGAGGGTTGTATCGGAGCAGTCACAAGCTCGCATTCGCCGTCTACTGGAATTGCGCTAGCCTCACTAAATGAGCCGAACTCGCGAGATGCCACCAGATAAAACCGGTGCGCTGGAGAATTTTTGCCGGCTAATATCCGGCTGACGTCATATACCGGCACGATTCGGCCACGTCGGACGATTACTCCCGCTACCAAAGGCGAGGTCTGCGGAAATTGGTGCAGCCGGACTGGCGGCGCCAGCTCTGAAACGGTCGCAGCAGACATCGCAAATCGATGGTCTCCAATTTGGACTAGGACGTATGATTTGGCATTCGTGTTGTCGCTGCCGCTCATATCTGTATGGCCCCTTCCAACGATTGATGTGACGCTGCTTCCGCCATTGCACCGTCGAGCCGCTGAAAGTCATTCGCCGTCAAAAATCCCGTCGGACTGACCACCGGTATCACCTGGTCCTCGACGTACGCCAACCCGCGATACCATTGGCATTCCGCGCCAATAAAAGCTCGCGGCAGAGCGTGGATCGCCGCAATTTCCGTCATGCGTTCGATTTTGTCCACGAGCACGGCCACGCGAATTTGCCTCAAGATCAGAACTAACGTGGGCCGCACCACTCTTAATCCGAAGTGCGCGCACGCGTTCACCACAAAGTATGTTCTGTGGTTACGCTCGATTGTGTGGCGCACCTTCGGAATTTCCTGCTGTTCTATCTCTAAAGCCGCGCCCAAACTGTCTGTACTTCGAATTTCCTGCACCGAATCTGCAGCGATGGCAAATAGCTGGTTCGCCACGGTGAACAGAATCACCGCTTCCGACCGCCGAATCCGGCGCGATTTTGCCGGCTCCTGGGCAGCAATCTTCATGACGCTCCCACCGGAACTAACTTGCAGAATTTCGTTGCGCGCCTTTCGATCGCCGCGCTGATTTCGTTTATATCCACCACTTCGTCCACGGCGCCCGTCTTAATGGCCTCCGCGGGCATGCCGAAGATCACGGAAGACGCCTCATCCTGAGCTATCACGTAGCCGCTGTTGGCTTTCACCGACTTCACACCCTTTGCGGCATCGTTACCCATGCCGGTTAGCACCACGGCGATAGCCATAAGCCGCGAATATGCCGCGACTGTTTCAAGCGCAGCGTTCGCGCAGGGAAGGTAACCTTCGATTCTCATCCCCGGGTCCAGCACAATTTTTCCGGTGGGGGAAACTCTCAGGTGATGCGAACCCGGACACAGATAAATTATGCCTGGCTGCACGGACTCGTTCGCCTCCGCCTCTTTCACCGTTAATTGCGAAACCTCGGCGAGCTGCAGCGCAAAAGGCTTTGTAAACGCTGCCGGCATATGCAGCACCAAAAGCACAGCTCCCGGAAAATCTTTCGGCAACCCCGCGACCACTCGCATCACTGCGGCCGGTCCGCCCGTGGACGCCGCGATAACCACAATCGGAAATTTTCCGCCGTTCTGATACGCAACCGGCGCATCGGCCCCGGATTTCCTATTGGCTGGAACATCCACCGGCGGAGTCGGGGCTTTCCCGCGTGTCGCGGTACGCACTACGCGAACCTTCGCGGCCATTTTGAGCTTACGAGTCAGTTCGTCGCGCACGCTGCGCATATCCAAATCGATACCGCTGGAAGGTTTGGGAACGAAATCAATTGCGCCCAGCTCGAGCGCTCGCAAAGTGCTCGAAGCGCCTTCTCGAGATTCAGAACTCACGATGACGATCGGTCTGGGATGCTGCGACATGATCATTTCGGTGGCCTGCAAGCCATCGACGTGCGGCATATTGATGTCCATGGTGATTACGTCGGGCCGCAACGATTCCGCGAGCGCCACCGCGTCGCGCCCGTCGCGGGCTTGCCCCGCCACTTCGAGCTGAGGATCGGCATTGATGATCTCCTGAAGCACCTTGCACATAAACGCGGAGTCATCCACCACCAACACTCGAATTTTCTTTTCAGGGCTCTTAATCATTTCAATCCTGCTGCACCGGCACCCTCAGCGCTGGCCGGCCCTTCGGTTTCACCGGGTCAATCAAACCTTCGATGGTTGAAATCAACTGATCTTCCTGCACCGGCTTGGTTAAGAATCCGGAAGCACCTTCTTTCATGGCGCGATCGCGATGCTTTGCACCTGCTCGAGAGGTAACCACGAGCACGGGAATCCGCCGCGTCACCGGATCCTGACGGAGATGCGCCAGCAGTTCGTAACCGTTCATGCGCGGCATTTCTAGATCGGTGATCAGCAGATGACACCCAAATTCCGCGATGATTTCGGAGGCTTCCAGGCCATCAGAAGCGAGCTTCACGCGATACCCTGCTTTTTCGAGCATGCGTCCGACAAACTTTCTGACGCTGATGGAATCATCCGCAACCACCACAACGCGATCATTTTCCACCGGGTCAACCGCTGCCGCCGGGATGTTTCCAGCAGCTACCGCTTCCGCCCCCGGCGCAAACACGCGCGCGGCCGGAGAAGACGAGGGCAGGGCGTGGCGTTCCGCTGTATCGTTCGAAACCAATCGATTCAAATCAATGAGCAGAATCAAACTTCCATCCGGCGCAATTGTGGTACCGGGGAAGAGTTTTACCCGCCGCAAATAATTTCCCAGGTTCTTGATAACGATTTCGTCTTTGCCCAAAACTTCTTCGACCACCACGCCCACCTGCTTGCCGGCTACCTTTACGATGACCATGTGAAAATAGCCGTTCACCGGTTCGAGCGGAGGAAGCGCAAGCTGCAGATCGAGCCGGACAACTTCCGTGACCACATCGCGCACACGCGTGAGGAGCCTGCCGCCCACATCTTCGATTTCCGCCGGCTTTAGGCGACGAATTTCTTCAATCACTGCCAGCGGCAAGGCAAACACGGCGCTGCCGCACCGCACGAACAAGGCTTGCGAAATAATTAGCGTCAGAGGAACTTTGACCGTGAAGCACGCGCCGCGGCCCGGCTCTGAACGAACTTCGATTTCACCGTTGAGCGCATGGACATTCGCGCGCACCACATCCAGGCCAACGCCCCGCCCGGCGAGTTCCGTCATCGAAGAAGCGGTTGTAAATCCCGGCCGGAAAAGGAATTCGCGCAGTTCTCGTTCGCTCAGCTCCGCTGCGGCAAGCGGCGACATGGCGCCCGACTCGATCACGCGTCGGCGCACGCCGTCGTAATCAATTCCGCGGCCGTCGTCTTCGACTTCGATGAAAATGTGATTGCCGCGGTGATAAGCGCGCACTTCCACGCGCCCCTTGTCGGATTTTCCACTCTGCCGGCGAGCCTGGGGATCTTCGAGCCCGTGCGCAACCGCGTTGCGTACCAGGTGAATTAGCGGATCCGAAATGTGCTGGATAATGTTGTTGTCGAGTTCCGTCTCCGCGCCTTCCAGTGAAAGTTCCACTGGCTTTCCGGCTGCCTTGGACGCGTCTCTCACGGTCCGCGACAGCCGTGTATAGAGGTTGCCAATCGGCACCATTCGCGCGGCGGTGATCTCGTCCTGCAAGTGGTGGGCTAGTTTGGTGAACTCGTCGATGTCCGAGTCCACTCTTCCCATGAATCCTTCGAGCTGGGTAAGCACTTCAGTTACGTCCGCGGATATTTCGGTCAAGGAGCGGGACAATATGTTGAAGTCGTCGTAGCGATCCATCTCCAGGTCGCTAAACTCCAGCAAATCGCTGGACATGATCGCCGGCATGTTTCCCAAGGTGCCACGGAACGTGTCCATCTGCGGCGCATGGACGCCAAAGTTCCGAGTTCCTCCAATGCGGCTGAATTCATGTTTTTCCTGAAAATCGCCGACTTTTCCCGAAAGCCGTCGCTTCGAAAAATTTAGGATCTCCACCAGTTTTGCGAGTTCGGACAGGCGTCCCAGCATGCGGGTTCGGTTTATGACCAACTCTCCGACCGCGTTCATCATACGGTCAAGGCGCTCGAGCGAAATGCGCACGGACTTCGCCTGGGGCAATACCTGCGCAGCGGCGGAACTCGGAGCAGCCGCCTGCCCTTCAACTGGCTCCTCCCTTGATTCTGGTGCTGCCGCAACGCCGTGAGTGGTCTCGGCCTTCGCGTCAGGCGCGCCTTCAGGTGCCAGGTCCTCGATTCTCGCGAGAAGCATATCGACCGCAGCGCGCATCTCTGTATCGCTCGACCATTGCCGGTGCAGAAACTTTTTCAGCACATCGACGGACTCGAGGCAAATATCAATGATGCTCGCGTTGGGTTGCAGCGCGCCATCTCGCAACTCGCCGATTAAATCCTCCACTCGATGCGCCACGGCGGAAAGGCGGTGAAGTCCGACCTGAGCCGCTGAGCCCTTTACCGTGTGCATCGAGCGGAATAACCGGTGAATGTCTTCGGCCTTCGGGTTCGCTTCGAGCGCGAGCAGACACTCCGTCACCGCCTGCAAGTGCTCTTCAGCTTCGGGAATGAAAAATTCGAGAACCTCGTCAGGCACTTCCCCGTCGGCCGGCAGCTTGTCGGCATAGGAAGGCGATGGAAAGACTGCGGGCACGGACTGCCCTTCACCGGGATCACCGCCAACTGTTGCCCCACCGTATTCGTCATCGGAGTATTGCTTGGACTCGGACGGTTCGGCGGGAAATGCGAACGAATAGCGCTGCTTGAAGGCGGCGAGATCCTCCATTGTTTCGGCGCCGCTCGAACTGATTTGCAGCAAATCGAATTCGAGCACCGAAATTGCGTCTGAAATGAATTCAGTGAGAGGCCCATGCATATCCGCGGTTAACGTGGCGTTCATGGCGTAATGGAAAATGTGCGCCATCTTTGCGGAAACTTCCGAAAATTGAGGAAATCCGTAGCTGGCGGAAGTTCCCGCGAGTGTGTGCGAAGCGATGTAAAGTTTCTCGAGATCTTCAGGCTTAGTTTGCGGCTCCTGCAGCATACCGGAGTACTCGCGGAGAAACTGGAGGTTCTCGGAAGCCTCTTGGAGGAACAATTCCACCGATTCTTGGTTTGGCACGTTCACGGCCGTTCCTCCGCGAAGGCCAGCGTCCGTGGCGCCTCAGCAGATACGGGCTTGCGATAAATCAAGCAATCACCAAGCCTGATGGATTCCAAATTCAGCGAAACATTCGAAAGCGTTTCCGAGTGGCCCAGCAGAAAATATCCGCCGGGCTCCAGCGCGTCATAAAAGCGGCGCAGGATCGCGAGCCGCCTTTGTTCCGAAAAGTACATCAGTACGTTCATGCAAAAAATGCAGTCGAACTTGCCGAAGTACAGCGGCTCGACCAGATTCATCTGCACGAACGAGATCATCTTTCGAATTCGCGGTCTCACTTGATATCCATGTTTCGTTGCCGAAAAATGCGCTTCCAGCTGTGCCGGCGAAACATCCTGCAAGCTGCGCTTGGCGTAGATTCCGCGTTCGGCCTGGGACAACGCACGGCGGCTGATATCGGTGGCCAGGATTTCAATCTGCCACGCCTCCGCAAATTGCAGCGTGTCGCTCAGCGTCATTGCTATCGAACAGGGTTCTTCACCCGTCGAACATCCCGCGCTCCATATGCGAAGCGCCCGCGGGTCCTGCCAGAATTTCCGCTCCTGCACCTCGGGCAGAATCTTTTTCCTCAGCGCTTCAAACACCGCCGGATAGCGAAAGAATGAAGTCTCCTGCGTCAGCAACTGTTCCAGCAGCGCTTCGTATTCAACGACGGATCCGCGTACGATCTGCAGCAGCTCTGTTCCGCTCTCAATATGTTTCTCGCCGAGATATTCGCGCAGACGGGTTGAAAAGAAGCGCTCGCGAGAGGAATCGAGCAAAATCGCGGAACGCTGCTCAACCAATGTGCGAATCTCGCCGAGTTCCGTCTCGGTAAGCTGCGCGGTAGTGAGATGTTGTTTCATGTTCGGCACGCGTCAGCGGCCGGCTTTTTCGCCGACCACTCCGGCACACCGTTAACGATGCGCCCCCACTGGAGCCGCCGGCCGCGTTTCCTCGGATGCAGCCGTTTCCGGTCGGCCGGACTGCGAACGAAATTGCGCGAGCGCTTCGTTGAGCTGCTCGGAGAGCTTCACCATGTTGCCTACGGTCGAAGCCGTCTGCCGCGCACCCTGCGTGGTCTGGCGCGTGATGCCGGAAATGATCTGCATGGCATTTGCCACGCCTTCTGTTCCGCGTACCTGCTGCTTCGACGCGAGCGAAATTTCCTGCACCAGCTCGGCGGATTGGCGTACAACGCTTGAAATGGCTTCCAGCGCTTTTCCGGCTTGGTCCGCCAGTCCCGCTCCCACCTCCACCTCGCGGGTACCTTCTTCCATTACTACGACGGCTTCGTTTGTCTCGGCCTGAATGGCTTTAATGAGTGCGGCGATGTCCTTGGTGGCGCTGCGGGAGTGTTCGGCGAGTTTGCGCACTTCGTCCGCGACGACCGCGAAACCTCGGCCTGCTTCTCCGGCGCGCGCCGCCTCGATGGCAGCATTGAGCGCCAGCAAATTCGTTTGTTCGGTGATGTCGTTAATCACGTTGATGATTTCCGAAATTTCTAGTGAACGATCACCCAGGGATTTGATTTTCTTGGCGGTCGCTTGCACCGAAGCGCGAATCCGCTGCATACCATCCAGCGTATCGCGCACCGCGCGGTTGCCTTGTTCCGCGGCATCCAGCGCGCGACGAGCGGCTTCCGCGCTGGCTTCCGCGTTGTTCGACACTTGCTTCATCGAAACCGTCAATTCCTCCACGGCCGATGACGTGTTGGTGATTTCCTGGTCTTGTTGCGTAGCGCCTGCCGTCATGTCGTCTGCGGCTTCCAGAATCTGATTCGCGCTGGTGCTGACGTCGACCGCAGCCTTGCGCACGCGTTCGAGAACCTTGGTGAAGTTGTCGAGCATGAAGTTCACGGAGTCCACGACGTTGCCCAGAGCGTCGTTGCTCACCTTGCCGCGGATATTCAAATCGCCTCGCGCCACTTGGCTGATGGTGTTCAGCAAATCCGTGATGCTGCGCTGAAGCGAATCCTGCGCTTGTTGATTCGTTACCGCATGGGCCACTTTCGCGGCGCTGCGATTGAAATTCTCCGCGATAAATCCGAACTCGTCACTGGTTCCGATTTCCACGCGCGCGCGTACGTCGCCGGCCACCAGCCGTTCGGAAAACGTGGCAATCTCCTGTACCGGGGTCAGCACACGCTTGCCCAGCACATAGATGAGCGAGACGGCGGCGAGAATCACCAGCGCGGCCGCCGCGACCAGCGCGCCATTCGCGCCACCGGGGAACGATGTGGCATCGGCGCCTACCGCTGCGTGTGCGCCAGCGTAATACGCTAGCCCCAGCACGCCAAAAAGTGCGGCGCCGATCCAGAGGACCAGCAACCAAATTGTCGAACTCAAACGAGCTTTCATGACTTCCTCCAAAGAACTTGTTTACCGCGCGACCCCCACTGCGAATCCTGAACCTTGAACGGCCGGAGAACTGGCCTCATTTGTGCTCAGCTAAAACTCCGCGACGCAATTCTTCAAATTACCGGAACCGGAAAAACATCAGTCAGCCGCCGGAGATCCACCACCAGCGCAAGCCGGTCGTCATGCCGCAGCATTCCGCGGCAATGCGGCACTTCGGCGGGCGCTTGATCCAGCATCGATTCTTCCGTTGCGGAATACGTGCCGATCACTTCATCTGCGGCAATGCCCAGCCGCAAATCCCCGCGCTGCGAGTCGCTCTTCAATGCCGCAACCACTACGTGTTTTGGCAGTAGACCGGGGCGCCGGCCTTCTGTGAACGCAATGTCCACCAGCGGAACGATTGTTCCGCGCAAGTTGAAGACACCCATCAGAAACGCGGGCGCCAGCGGCACTCGGGTCACGATTGGCCAATCCACCACTTCTTCCACTTCCAGAACAGAAAAACAAAAGCGCTCGCGGCCGGCGCGAAAAACGCAGTATTGCCGTTCAGGCAGCCGCTCTTCAGCCAGCGACTCGCCCTCGAGAAACTCGCCCCCGGCGAGTTCCGCGTGCGACAGCACCAAGTTTTCGCGCTCGTTCGGCATCAAGCAAACCTCTTTACCGCGCTCAGCAATTCATCCGGTGTGAAGGGTTTGGCCACGTAGCCATTCGCGCCTTGCTGTTCGCCCCAGTAGCGATCGCTGGGCGCCGTCTTGGAAGTCACTAAGATCACCGGAATCTGCGAATACGATTCGTGGTTCTTCAAATCGCGACAAGCCTGAAATCCGTTCCGCTGCGGCATCACCACGTCCAGCAGAATCACGTTCGGCCGCTCTTCCTCTATCGCTTCCTCAATCTTTGTCGGATCAGAGATGCCTACGGAATAAAAGCCCCCCTCCTGCAACATGTTTTGCATCAGCCGGATTTCGGCCAGCGAATCATCCACAACTAGAATTTTCTTCAACATACCTCCGCCTCCAGATTGGAGTCCCGAGAAGGAATTGCAACTCGGTAGCCACCACGCGCGACAAATTCTCGTCCTGCGAACATCTCGACATCCCCATGTATCGACTACCTTTACGAACCGCTTTTTCGTTCTTACGACCCGGATACCAGATGATGAGAACCTTCGGGCGTATCACCTTGAGACTCTTTCTCACCGGCTCGCATCTCGGCGGCAAGCGATGAGAATCGCTGCATGATTTCGTGTAGCCGCAGAGCCATAGTGTGAACCGTTCGAATTTGATCGCGACATTCAGCAGTCACTTGTTCCGGTTCCAGCAGCAACAAATCCGCGTTCCCCAATATGGAGGTCAGCGCGTTGTTCACGCTGGGACGCATTTCGAGCATGTATCGGCCAAGGGTCGCGTGCCCCTGGCTCTCAATCGCGAGGCGTTCGGCACGCTGAGCCCTGGCAACGGCCTGCACTCGCCGCAGCGCCTCACTGGCCACAAGAATTAATGTTGAAGTCCAGCCATCCTGGCGCGGCACAACCTGCAAGTGCGGATGTTCGGATTGCAGGAACGAAATTTCTCTCTCATCGTCCGAAACACAAACGGTTGTAATGTTTGGATAAGCGCGCAAGGCAGAGAGGATTGCGGAAGTCTTGCGCTCACGTACGGGTCCCAGAATCACCAGGTCGTAACTCGCGGCGCTCGAACCATGCCAGACGTCGCTGGTGACCAGCGCGATTTCCGGAACGTGCCGCTCCGCGTGCCAGCGCGCCGCTACCGATCGAGCAAATTCCGTGTCGTCCGAGACAATCAGGACGCTGGCCTGACTCAAGTGATCCCCCGTTCGCTTCAATCTCAAGGCTGAAGTTTTTCCGCTTCCTCAATGGTGGAGAGAAGACGTTTCGTGCTGATCCCTAAATTCACCGCGGCTTCCGTATTCTTTGCGCGCTTCGCCTGTTCCACGCGGCCCTGAAAGTAGGAAACTTCCGTCCGGGCCAGTACAAGCGCGGATGCAAGTTGACTCAAGTCGCCGGAACGTTTTCGCTGGTCCATCGCGAGGCCTAGCAATGCCCGTGCCACCACGGCTCGCCGAAGGTCTTCCGCTTCCTGCCCGCCGTCCGCCACGAAAGCGCCTACCTCCCATGACGACAGCAAAACCTTGGTGTCCTGCAGCACGACCGTGGACATGGAGCGCCCGCGCGAAGGAGGAGCAGCAATCAGTTGTTCCCAGATTCCCTCGAGGCACTTTTCCATTTCCGCGGTGCTCGTCGCCGCAGCCGGGCCGTCGTTAGCAGAGTTCGCAGGCTGGCTCACCGCTGGAGGAATGCTTGGCGGCCTTGGAGCCGGCACATTCGCATCTTTCCCGGCTTCCGTGTTTTTGGGCGCTGGGGCATTGGACGGCGAAACTTGTACTGCTGCCGGAGCAGGCGTGGCCAAGACTGCCGGCCGTTTTTCTCCGTCATCCGGGGAAGCGACCGCACTCCGCACAACCTCTTCGGAAATCGTTGCGGAAGACTTGCTGGCATTCGGTGACCCAAGCGCCTCTTCGAGATCGGCGCGCAGCGCGAGCAATTGCTCGAAAGCCCGCCTTACCGAACTCGCCGTATAGTCTTTATGGAAGGGCTGGCGCCAGTTTTCGCAGTAATAGCGAAGCTGAATGGTCGTTTCAGCGGCAGAAAATCCCGCGCGCCTGCAGTCCACGGTTTTCACGCCGCTGGAATCGAGAGCTTCCACGGCTTGTTGCACGGCGCTCAAGTCCGCGTGGAGCAAACGAATGAACGCCCGCCGAAGCAGAAAATTGAAGCGGCAAAACGCAATCAGGGCTGCCGGATCGTAGAACAAGGGACCGGCGGATTCCTTCAGCAATCGCCCTTGTTCCAGCAGGCCATGCTCCATCATGTCGCGCAAGCTCTGGCACTGCGCGATTTTTCCAAGGATCTGGTCCAGCGGGGCGCACCATTCCAGGGACGCGACATCCGCCTCGCCCAGCACGGGTCGCAGAACCTGCGCGACGTCATCGAGTCCAATATCTTTGCGATAAAGGTCCTCGGGAGCGCACAACGCGAAGTACTGCACCAGCAGCAAATCGATTTTGTCGCGGTCGGCTGGTGTCTTTTCCTGTTTCTTCAACTGCCGTTGCAGAAAGGCCCGCAACCCCTCTTCGCTGGCGTTGAGTGTTTCCGGAGGAAGCTGGCGAATTTGAAACGCGCGCAGGTTTTCGTCAATTGTGTCGAACCATTTCAGGTCTGCGTCAAATACATCGCGCGTGGGCCGCTGTGGTGGCAACTCGCCCGCAGGATGCGGAAGCGGAGCGAGATTGAACTGCGTCGCCAGCGCTGCGTACAAGGAGTAAGCAAGACGTGCCTCGCTCCATTGTGTGGCAAAGTCGGAAGGACTTACGACGTTTCCTGAATTTGAAACATTCGTGTTTGTCGTCATGGTTTGATAATCCAGTTGTCGATATGTCCCACAAAACGCGCCGCGACGGCTTTCCGGCCGTCGTGATACCTCACCGCAACAACTGTGGCCCACGCATCCAGCGACCCGTCTGAGTTGAGCATGCGGACACGATCTTCGAACTCTAACGGCAAAACCGACGAGAATAAAACCTCATGCGCTGTGCCGAATTCAATTACGGTCTGTTCCTGCAGTCGTTTGCGGCCAATGCCCGTCGTCAGAACTCGCACGGGTATGCGCACCGGCGAAATTCCGGTAAAAAGTTGCGCTAATTTCTCAATGCAAGTTTGACCTTGGAAAGCGACCGCTACTTCGGTTTCACTCAGCACAGGATCCCAATCCTTTCGCTCTCCGCAGTCT
>JGI12649J13570_1000025_pt1 | contig 18695 bp, 14 predicted proteins | sample BlaSpr_A8_OM2_O3_FD_13570 | JGI IMG/M metagenome (IMG submission 13570)
AAGCCAGAAACTGGATTCGCGAGCGCCGTGGAATTTACCGGCTTGCGGATTTAGGCCGGAGATGCAAGGTGATGCCACGTGCAAAAATCACTTCCGACGCCCTCGTCGACGTTGTCGAGAGAAAGCGCGATCTTGCAGACGGCGGCGAACGTGGCGAGCATATTCGGCGACCGTACCTCTTCCCTCTTTGGAGTAACTGCAAAAAATCTCGCCATTTTGGCGGCTTTTTCGTCTGAATCGCGGTTGGAAACACGTCCCAGAAGTCATTTTAGCGTGTTGCAATCGAATTAGATTTCCGGTATGTTTTTTGCATGAATCGGGCATTTCCAGAAAACACGTGTTGTTCTCAATGTTGTATGGCACGGGGACGTGTGTTTTCTGGCGCAGGGAGGCTGCAGAGCTAGACAGCCGGCCTTATTTCAGCAGAGCTGAATCCCACCGCCAGAGTTGTACTGGCAGGTGGGTTTTTTTTTGCTTCGACGCGCGGAAATCCGTTTCATTGCTCGCGCGACGGGCGAGAGCTTGGGGCGCAGGGAGGTAAGGGGATGAGCGTGACAAGCATTATTGACTGGCACAAGGATTTGACTGCGGGCGAGGCGGAGTTGTTGCACGAAGTCGCGCTGGCGCTGCGGACGATTCGCTTCGGGTCGGTAGTTCTGACCGTGCATGACGGGCGGATCGTGGAGTTGAACAAGACGGAGCGAATCCGCAAGAACGGAACGTAGCAGGAATAGAGAAATCCCCGGCAAAGAATTGCAGGTCCCTACCCCGACGCGGGGCGGAGGAAAGCGAATTACGATCGGCCGACCAGTCCACTGGAGGCGCGAAGCCAAAATCTCAGGAGGCTTCCATGCCGAAACCCAGAGGAATGAAAACGAAAGTCATTGCCGTTGCGTTCTTCGCATTTGTGAACTCTCAAACGTTTACAAGACCAGCCTTGGCCCGCGCAGCAGGCGGCACACTTTCCGGAGATGGCGACGACAAGACCACCCCGGCAGCGCCCGCCCGCGCGGCAGATTCCACGATGGATGGATCGAAAACAGCTGCGACTGATGCGAGCGGAGCGTCCGGCGCGTCAGGTGGCAATGCGGCGCTGGTAAATGAACTTCGACAACTGAAAGACACGGTGCAGGCGCAGGCGCAAAGGTTGATCGAGCACACGCAAGAGCTGGAGTCCGAGCGAACAGCGCTTCACGAAGAGCTGGACCGCATTGCGAAACTCGAATCTGCACTGAACGTGACACCCGACAATGCGAAGGAGAATCCAGCGGCGAGCTCCGCTACAGCGACGCCCGCAGCATCAGGACCGCCGGATGCGCATGTGATTCGCCCTCCAGACGGGCAGGCGCCCGATAAACAGCAGGTGAGCATAACTCAAGTGGAACATCCGCTTTCGTTCAAGATCGGAGCGGCAGACTTCACGCCCGGCGGATTTGCGGACGTTACCGGAGTTTTTCGCAGCACCAGTACTGGAACAGGGCTGGGCACAAACTTTAGCAGCATTCCGTTCAACAACACGGTGCCGCAATCGCAGTTGACGGAATTTCGGGTCACGTCGCAGGCATCACGACTTTCGTTGAAAGTGGACGCGAACGTTGGGAATTCGACGTCGGTCACCGGCTACATCGAATCGGACTTCAACGGCTATCAACCGCCGAACGCGCAGGAGAGCACCAACAGCGACACATTCCGCTTGCGATTGTTTTATGCCGACGTGACGCACAAGAAGTGGGAGTTCGTGGGCGGCCAGACGTGGTCGCTGCTGACGCCCAACCGCTACGGGCTGTCGGCAGCGCCGATTGACGTCTTCGCCACGCTGCGTCTGGATACCAATTATGTGGCGGGATTGGTGTTCGCGCGGCAGGCTGGGTTCCGCGTGATCTATCACGCGACGGACTGGTGGACTGTGGGCGCTTCGCTGGAAAATCCACAGCAATTCGTGCCCAGCTCTGTGGTTTTTCCGGGCGGCACTGCCGGCATTTTCCCTGGTCAGTTCGACAACGGTAGCGGAAGCACCAGCGCTACCAGCGCCACGTCGAATGCGTTGACGCCGAACCTGCATCCGGATTTCGTGGTGAAGACGGCGTTCGATTGGAAAATTCGCGAACGGGCGTTTCACCTGGAGGCCGCGGGGTTGGTGCGGAGCTTCAAGGTATATGAGAACTTGAGCACGCCGGCCGACACCGATACGATTACCGGCGGCGGCGCTTCGCTGAATGCGAATCTGGAGCTATTCAACGGATTCCACTTGATCGCCGATTCGTTTTACGGCGACGGAGTGGGACGCTATATCGGCGGACTGGGCCCGGACGTGATCGTGAAGCCAGACGGGACGCTTTCCGGGGTGCATGCCGGATCTGGCGTGGCCGGATTTGAATGGCAGATGAAGCCCAACTTCCTGGTGGACGGCTATTACAGCGGCGCGTACTTCCAGCGGAATTATGGCTTGCTGGCGTCCACGGCTACACCAGCGCCGGAATGCAATGGCGTTTCCGGATTTACTTGCGTGGGCTTCGGATTTCCGGGATCGGCGAACACGAACAACCGCGCGTATCAAGAGGCGACGGTTGGGTTCATCCCGACGCTGTGGTCCAACCCGAACTATGGGAAGCTGCAGCTCATCGATCAGTATTCGTATGTGGAGCGCAGTCCGTGGTCGGTGCCGAGCGGAGCTCCGAAAAACGCCCATGTGGTGCTGATCTATGTCGGGCTGCGCTACTTTATTCCGTAGAATCGCGAATATGCCCGCTTCGTCCTACATTGCGGGGGGCGAAGCGGGCGCTACAAGTTCAAAGTCAATTTCAAGATTTCGGTCGTTCCTCACGCCCATCGACGCGTCCGACAGATATGGGCCGGCGCTCCTTACCTCGAAGATTGCAACCAGGATTTCATAACAATCGGAAACGGGCCCGGTTGTTCCGACCGCCAAACCTTTCCGCTAGCCGAAGTCGAACATGGCGTTCACCACCTGTCAAATCGATTCCAAATTACGATTAATCGTTAGCGATAAGTCGACGCCGGAAGGAATTCACGTAGCCGCAAGGAGGGCAGTTTCGCTCTAGCCTATCCCCTATCCCATCACACCGATGAGCCCGCAGTGCCCTACTACAATGCCGGGAATCGCATGAAGTTTTGAGGCGCGTACTGGAGAGGTTCTTGGGCGCTCCTATATGGATTTGCTTTTTTCATGATTCCAGGTCTCGGTCAATCCTGGCGGTCAGACCCGTCGGTGCAAGGTTCGTTGGAGCCTTGGAAAACGCGGCGGTACAGGCAGGGAAAAGTGGCAGTGCGGACGAACAAGTGAGGCGAATCCGCGCGGCCGCGGTGAGGCCATGCAAATTCGGATGTCGGCGAGAGAAATGCGGGCCCGAAGCGAGCCCTCCTGCGTAGTACTTTTCAATTATTGCGCGTGTTTTCTTGACCACTAGAATGGGCGGAGTTTTTTGGCCGTTCTTGCCGCGCTGCAGTACGACTTCGGCATACGAAACTGAAAACGCCGAGAAGATCACGAGGAGATCTCTTGAAACAACTTTTCGTTTGTGTGTTGTTACTGGTGTTCGGAGGCGCAATCGAGGCGCAAGAGCCCGCGGCGGAACCGATCCAAATCGGAAACGTGACGTTTTCCGGCAGCGTGCGCGAGAGGTACGAGGCCTGGGATTGGTTCGAGCCGACGACGGGCAATAATCTCTATGGCTTTTCGGGAACCGTCGTGCGTTTCGGATTCTCGCAGGAGCACACAAACTTCGACTGGAATCTTGAGTTTGAAGCACCGATTCTGCTGGGGCTGCCGAATCATGCGGTGAATGCGGCTCCGCTCGGCCAATATGGTTTGGGAGGCTCCTATTACGCGGCAAACGACAACAGCAAGAATGCCGCCATGATCTTCCCCAAGGAGGCGTTTGTCCGCTTCAAAAGAGCGCATGCAAGTTTGCGAGTCGGGCGCTTCGAATTCTTCGACGGCGGCGAGGTGAAACCGAAGGACCCCACGCTGGCATGGCTGAAAACCAACCGAATCAATCAGAGACTGCTGGGAAACTTCGGGTATTCAGACGTCATGAGAAGTTTTGACGGAGTGCAGTTTGGCTATGCCAATGGACCGTGGAATTTGACGGCGGTGAGCGCAATACCGACGCGCGGCGTGTTTCAAGTAGATGGCTGGGGTTGGGTTAAGACGCCCGTGACCTATGTGGCGCTGACGCGCGAGGTGGAATTGGGAAAGAGCCGCGCGGAGTGGCGTGTTTTTGGAATCTATTACAACGATGACCGGAGCGTGCTGAAGACGGATAACCGCTCCGCTGCGGCGCGCAGCACCGATCTGGGCGGCATCAATATCGGGACGTATGGAGGACATTTCATTCTGTCCGCGCCGACCTCATCTTCAGGGACGTTTGACCTGCTGGGCTGGGGCGCGCTGCAGAACGGGAGTTGGGGAGAGCTGAAGCAGCGGGCTGGTGCGGCGTCGATCGAAGGGGGCTGGCAGCCAGCGTTTGCCAGTCGGCTGCGTCCTTGGATTCGTGGCGGGTTTGACTACTCGAGCGGCGACGGGAATGCCGCAGACAACACGCACGGCACGTTCTTCGCGATACTTCCCACGCCTCGCGTTTACGCGCGTTTTCCCTTCTTCAACTCAATGAACAACACAGACCTGTTTGAAGAAATAATGCTGAGACCGACCAAATCGTTCACGCTGCGCAGTGACATACACGGGCTGTGGCTGAGCAATAAGAATGATTTGTGGTACACGGGCGGCGGTGCGTTCCAGCCAACAACATTTGGCTTCAACGGAAGGCCCTCCAATGGCGCCAGTTATCTTGCGACGCTCTATGACATCAGCGGGGACTACAAGTGGAAATATGGGCTTTCGTTGGGCCTCTACTTTGGATACGCCGTAGGCGGCGGTGTGATCAAGAACATTTATACCGTCAATAGCAATGGCGCGCTCGGATTTACCGAAGTGAACTATCGCTTCTAGCCGCCTGCGAGTCCAGAAAAATAGGCCGACGAGTATTCTGCAGAGGCCGGGTTTCGGCCATGGGATCGTATTCCCCCACAGACGTTTCGCGTCTATGGTGCACGTCCTGGAAGAACAATTAATTGTTTGCGTCATTCCATCCAGAAAGCGGCACGCTCATTAATCCGCTCGCGCTCGTCTTGCAAAAAGACATCAAGTATCGTAACGCCATCCAATTGGCTGCGTTCTTGCTTTCTAAGCCACAGTTGCCGACAATAGAGACGTAGACGCAGGCCAGTCATCGTGATTACGGCGCGACAATCCGCGAACCAGATCGGCCAAGGTGCGCAGGCACGACGCGTCTATCTGAAGGTCGGCGTGGTTATGTTGCTGCTGGCCATCGTCGGTTTTTCCACTCTCGCGAAGAACAGTCAGTATCTGTCCAGGTCTAACCCGGCTCACTACATCAATATTTCTAGCAAAATGAAGGTCAGCCATTTGCCGGTGGTAATCGACCGAACGCCTCTGCGCCCTATCGTCCGATTCATACCACCACAACCTGAAATGCGGATCGCCAGGATGGTGGAGGAAGAGATTCCGGCGCTGCCGTCCATCGGCGTCACGGTTTCTCTGCAGCATCGCTCTCCCCCGCTCTCCCTCTCGTAGTCTGCTCGCACGTTTCTGAAAAACCGAAACCTCCAATTATTTTTTCACGCTCCGGCCCTTTTTCGATTGGTCCACGGACACGCTCCGAGAGGAGTACTCATGAACGCAGAACCACTGACGCCTCCGTACTTGGAGGAGCTGCGCACGCTCAGCACTTGTGTGGTCGCCAGCGCGATCGAAACATTTGGGGTGCGCCTGCGCAATAGAGGTTTTTCCGATTCGCGCCTGCATTGTATGTTTCCGGAGTTGCCGGCCGCGGTGGGCTACGCCGCGACGGCTCGTATACGCGCTTCCGATCCTCCCATGGAAGGGCGTGGCTATTACGATCACGGGGATTGGTGGAATTCACTGCTCAAAATCCCGGCGCCTCGAATCGCGGTGATCGAGGACGCGGATTCCACCCCCGGACTTGGCGCCTTCATCGGCGAAGTGCACGCAAACATTCTGCTGGCCCTGGGTTGCGTGGGGGTTGTGACGAACGGCGGCGTCCGCGATCTTACGGATGTGCACAAGAGCGGCCTGCACCTGTTTGCCGGAAATGTTTCGGTGTCGCACGCCTACGCGCACGTCTTTGATTTTGGCGGGACTGTGGAGATTGCCGGGCTCACCGTGCATCCCTGGGATTTGATCCAGGGAGATCTGCACGGCGTGCAAACCATTCCGCGCGAGATTGCCGCGCGGGTTCCCGCGAAAGCCCGCGAGATCCTGCAGTCCAGAAAAGAATTGATCGGCCTGTGCCGGTCGAAGGATTTTTCGATCGCGGAATTCGTAGCGAAAGCTAAGGAGCTGGAATCGTGAGGCATAAACTCGCCACCCATCGCTGGATATTCATGGTGATCATTCTTTCTGCGTTCGCCGGGGGCTGCGGCGACGCGCGCAAGGCCGACGCGAGCGATGTGCCGCGCGCCGCCGTGGTGAAAGTGCAGCGCAAAAATCTTTCCAGCACGCTAGAGATCGCGTCGGAATTTCTGCCCTACCAGGAAATTGACGTGTACGCGAAAGTTTCCGGTTACATCCAGAAGCTGTATGTGGATTGGGGCACGCACGTGAAGCAGGGACAACTGCTGGCCGTGCTGGAAATTCCCGAGCTGCAACAGCAGCTGCTGCAGGACGAAGCATCCGTTCGCCGCGCCGATCAGGAAGTTTCGCGCGCCCGCGAAGAGCAAACCCGCGCGGAATCGTCGTACTCTGTCGCGCACGTCACCTACACGCGCCTCGCCGACGTGCAGAAATCCCGGCCTGAGCTTGTAGCCCAGCAGGAAATTGACGTGGCGCAGGGCAAGGATCTGGAAGCCAGCGCCGGAGTTTCGTCGTCGAAAGACGCGTTGGCCGCAGCCGAACAAGCCCTGCTGGCCGCGAAAGCCGCGCTGGATAAAGACAAGGCCATGTTCGCGTACGCGCGCATGACGGCGCCGTTTGATGGAGTCGTCACGCAAATTTACGCCTACACGGGAGCGCTGCTGCCCGCGGGAACGTCCGCGGCGAAGGGCGATTCCGCACTCTGCCATCTATCGCAAAATAATTTGCTGCGCCTGGTGATCCCCGTGCCGGAAAGGGCGGTGCCGGACATCAGCGACGGCCAGACGCTGGAAATAAACGTCTCGGCGCTACGCAAAACTTTCGCAGGAAAAATCGTACGCTTTTCCGATCAGATTGATCCCGCCACGCGCACCATGCACACCGAAGTTACCGTGCCCAACGTGAATTACGAACTGGTACCGGGAATGTACGCGTCGGTGAAAATCCCACTGCATTCGGTCGCTGGCGTTCTCACGGTTCCGGTGCAAGCCGTTCAGTCGTCGGGAACGGGCCAAGGCACAGTGCTGGTGGTGAACTCCTCGAATCATCTCGAGCGGCGCGAAGTGACGCTGGGACTGCAGACCGCAACGGACGCGGAGGTCCTCTCCGGACTCCGTGAAAACGAAACCTTGGTTTTCGGCGAGCAGAATCAGTTCAAAGAAGGCCAGCAGGTCTCGCCGCAAATCGTCGTCGCCCCAGGGACGGAGTAAACCCGCACATGCCGACATTTGCCATACGCCATCCCTATTTCATCATTGTGGTCTGTCTTTTTATCTGTGTGTTGGGTATCACCAGTCTGGCGCAAATGCCCGTCGACATGTTTCCGCCAATCAACATTCCGGTCGTGCTCGTCGCTACTTTCTACAACGGCATGCCACCCGAGCAGATTGAAGCGGACATCACCGACACGTTCGAACGTTTTTTCACGCTGGGCAGCGGAATTGACCACATGGAATCGCGCTCCATGGCCGGCGTCAGCCTGATCAAGATTTATTTTCAGCCGGGAACCGACGCCAACGCTGACGTCACCAGCATTTCCAATCTCGCCATGGCCGATTTGCGGCGCTTGCCCGAAGGCACGCTGCCGCCGGTCGTGATGCAAGTAGACGCCTCCAGTCTTCCCGTTTGTCTGCTCACCGTGGAGGGCCAGGGGCTCGACGAAACGCGGCTGCACGACTATTTGCAGTTTCAGATCCGCAATCAGATTGCCGGGGTTCCCGGCGCCACGGTGCCCCCGCCGTACGGCGGAAAATACCGGCAAATCATGGTGTACGTGGACCCGGTGAAATTGCAGGCGCACGAACTAAGCCCGATGGACGTGGTGCGCGCGATGAACGAATCGAATTTGATTCTTCCTGCCGGCGACGTCCGCCTGGGCCCGCTGGATTACAACATCTACACCAACGCGCAAGTGCCCAACGCCGAAGCGCTGAATCAAGTGCCGCTGAAAACCGAAGGGCAGAAATCCGTTTTCATTTCTGATGTGGGCAGGGCCGTGGACGGCTCCTACCAGCAGTACAACGTTGTGCGCGTGAACGGCCAAAAATCCGTTTACGCGCCGATCCTCAAGCAGGGGCGGCGACACCAACACCATCGCGGTCGTCAACGGCATCAGGAAGGCCATCGCCACGCTGCGCGATATCCCCGCGCAGCTGCACACGCACGTGGTTTTCGATCAATCGCTTTTCGTGAAGCAGGCAATTTCCACGGTGTTGCGCGAAGGCGGCATCGGATTATTTCTCACGGGGGTGATGATTCTGCTCTTTCTGGGAAGCACGCGTGCGACGGCCGCGGTTTTTCTCTCCATACCGATCTCCGTGATGATTACGTTTTTTATTCTGCATGTCGCCGGTAAGACCATCAACAGCATGGTGCTCAGCGGCCTGGCGCTGGCTTTTTCGCGCTTGATTGATGACTCGGTGGTGGTGATTGAAAACATCTACCGGCACATCGAACTCGGCGAAGATCCAAAAGTGGCCGCAGTGAAAGGCACGAACGAAGTCGCGCTCGCGGTGCTGGCCATCATGCTCGTCGCCGTGGTGGTGTTCTTCCCAGTGACGCTGCTTTTCGGCGTCAGCAAGTATCTATTTTCGGCGCTGGCGCTGGCGGTGGTCCTCGCGCTCTTCGCTTCTTACTTTGACGCGGTCACCGTGGTCCCGCTCTTCTGCGCGTACTTTCTGAAGCCGGCCCACGAAACCAGCGCGCAAGGTGCGGAGGGCACCGAAGTGAAACAATCCTGGGGCGCCAGGTTCCATGCCGGCTTCAACGCCAAATTCGAAAAGATGCTGAACGTCTATGAAAAATACGTGCAGAAAACTTTGGACCGCCCGCGCGAGGCGCTGATTCTGTTCGTAGGAATCTTCCTGCTGAGCTTCGTTCTGGTTCCGTTCATCGGTGTTTCGTTCTTTCCGCGCTCGGATGCCGGCCAGTTTGTGATCAACGTCAAAGCGCCCACCGGCACGCGCATCGAAGTCACCAACGATTACGTGAAACAAGTGGAAGAAATCGTCCGTCAGGTGGTGAAGCCGGACGATCTGAACACGGTGGTATCNAACATCGGCGTGATGGCGGATTTATCGGCATTGTTCACGCCGAATTCCGGCATGCACACCGCTTTCGTGCAAGTGGGCCTGAAGGAAGATCACCACGAGAGCAGTTTCGTTTACATGAACGAAGTCCGCCGCCGCATCGCAGCGCAGCTGCCGCAGCTGCGCACCTATTTTCAGTCCGGTGGCCTGGTGGACGCGGTTCTGAATCAAGGCATGCCCGCGCCGATTGACGTACAAGTCAGCGGCATGGATCTGAAAGCCGACGATCGCCTCGCGCAAGACCTGGCGCGCCAGATCAGAGCCGCGCGCGGCGTTTCCGATGTTTACATCCCCCAGGACATGGATTATCCCGCGCTCGAGGTGAACGTGAATCGCGATCGCGCGGCCGAGCTGGGCCTCAGCCCGAAAGAAGTGATCGATAACCTCATCACAGCGCTCACTTCGGACGTGATGATCGCGCCCAGCTACTGGGTTGACCCCAAAAATGGCAACAATTATTTCGTCACCGTGCAGTACCCGGAAAATCAGGTGAAGTCCATCGAAGATCTGAAAGCCATGCCTCTGCACTCCCCCAAACTGACAATGCCTACGTACCTGAATCAAGTCGCGGACATTGTGTCGATCGAAACTCCCACCGAAGTGGACCACTACCAGCTGCAGCGCACCCTTGACGTTTATGTCGCGCCCACTGGCGAAGACATCGGCGGACCGCAGCGCGAAATTTCTCGCATCATCAGCCACACGCAGCTTCCTCCCAACACGCGCGTGGACGTGCGCGGCCTCGTGCTAACCATGCAATCCTCATTCAAAAGCTTCGGCCTTGGACTTTTCCTCGCGGTGCTGCTGGTCTATCTCATCCTGGTCGCGCAGTTTTCCTCCTTCGTGGATCCGTTTTTAATCGTCCTCGCCGTGCCCACTGGGCTGATTGGCGTCGTGCTCACTCTTGCGCTTACCGGCACCACGCTCAACATTCAGTCGCTCATGGGCGTAGTAATGCTGCAAGGCATGGTCGTCTCTAACAGCATTTTGATCGTGGATTTCGCCAACGTGCTGCGCGGCCAAGGGCACGGCTTACGCGAAGCCGTGGTTCACTCCTGCCGCATCCGGTTGCGACCGATTTTGATGACGTCGCTGGCCACCGTCGTCGGGCTGCTGCCCATGGCTTTCAAACTGGAAACGGGCAGCGAAGCCTACGCGCCGCTCGCGCGCGTGATCATCGGGGGGCTGCTCACTTCGATCGCCCTCACGATTTTCGTTGTTCCCGCGGCCTATCTGTTGATGTATCGCCGCCGCGACGAAGCTGCTGCGTCGCTTGTCACCGAGGAGGCTCACTAATGCGTTGCCGAAATCATTCCCTGCTTCTGATTCTGTTCGCTCTGGCGGCGTTCGCTGCGAGGCCCGCTGCGGCGCAACTGCACGCGGCGGCCGACCTGCAGGCTCCGGCCGCCTCCAGCGCCGCATCGCAAAGCCTCACCCTGCAAGAAGCGGAAAAAATTGCGATTCAAAATCATCCGCAGGTGCAAGCCGCAACTTATTTGGCCGCAGCGGCGAAGGCGCAAGTCACCGAAGCTCGCTCGGCCTACTATCCCCACGCTTACGGCAGCGCCACCGGAGTGGAAGCGGAAACCAACAGCCGCGTCACCGCCGGCGCGCTGAATAATTCGATCATCTTCAGTCGCTTCGCCGAAGGCATCACCGTGCAGCAGCTGGTCACGGATTTTGGACGCACGCACGAACTGGTGAAAAGCTCGAATTTGCACGCGAAGGCCCAGGAAGAAAACGTCACTACCTCGCGAGCGGATGTGCTGCTGCAAGTGGACGCCGCTTATTACAACGTCCTGAAAGCGCAAGCGGTGCTGCAAGTGGCGGAGGAGACGGTCAAAGATCGCAAGCTGGTTTCCGACCAAGTGACGGAGCTGGAGAAAAACAAACTAAAGTCCGGCCTGGATGTCAGCTTTGCAAACGTAGATTTGGCGCAAGCACAGCTTCTGCTGGTGCAGGCGCAAAATGATGTGCAGGCATCCTACGCGGAACTCTCCGCCGCGCTGGGATTTGCGGATCAGAAAACATTTCAGCTCGCCGATCAGCCTTTGCCGTTCACCCCGCCCAGCGATCTTTCCGCCTTGATCGCCGAAGCCATGCGCAATCGCCCTGAAATCATTAGCCAGCAGCTGGACCTAGGTTCCGCGCAAAGCTACGCCAACGCCGAACGTGACTTATGGCTTCCCACCATCAGCGCGGTGGGCACCGCCGGCCTCACGCCCTATCGCGTTGAGGAACTTGGGTCGCGTTACGCGGCGGCTGGATTCAACCTGAACATTCCCATTTTCAATGGCCGCCAATTCAATGCGCTGCACGCCGAAGCGCAAGCAGAAGCCGGCGCCCGCCAGCAATATCTACGCGATCTGCAGAACGCCGTGGTGCGCGAAGTGCGCAAAGCCTGGCTGAACGCGAATTCCGGCTACCAGCGCCTTGCGCTCACGCAGCAATTGCTGGACGAAGCCGATCAAGCCCTCGATCTCGCCCAGCAGCGTTACAAATTAGGACTCAGTTCCATCATCGAGCTGAGCCAGGCGCAGTTAAACGCCACGCAAGCCCAAATCTCCCAGGCCAGCGCCAAATACGACTACGCGACGCAATTATCCGCGCTGAATTATCAAGTTGGTTTGCTGCAGTAGGCAGGCGCAGGTCTCGCTTGAGCCTTCGACTGAGCAAGCTGCGGAAACGATCAGAAGGCGAATCGAACACCGATGGTCGGAGCAACGTTCGTCGGGTAGAGATAAGGGACGCCGGGGCCGTGAGGAATGGCAATGGCCAGACCACCGGTCACGACGGAATAGGCAACTCCTACGTAACCGTCCAGACGCTTGGTGAAGTGATGATCCGCGTAGAGCGACACCTCGTCGAGGGTGCCCGCGCAGGAACTTCGGAAATTTCCGGGCGCGCAGGTTTGCGGAACACGGAAGTCGTTCTGCCGTTGCTGATACCAGGCCACAGTGATGTCGGTTTTCGTGCGGTAAGTGTATTTCGCGCCCGTCCACCAGATCTGCAGCAACTTCTCGGAATCAAGATTGTTGTCTTCGACCCCGCTCATGATGTAGCCGCCCTGGTCCGTCGCGCCGACGCCTAGCGGTTGCGCTGGGTTGTTCTGCCAGATGTATTCGTAGCCGGCAAAAAACTTGAATGGATCCCACATATACTTGGCAGCGACCATAATGGCGTTGTTGTCGGTCACGATGCCATATACGGTGCCGNTGGGGTCGATCAGATTGACCCCCCCACTGATTTGGTTTGTGTTGATGCTGTCGGTGGTGGATTGATAGGGCGCGCTCAAACTCTGCGGCCCCAGCAAGGGGTTCAATACGCTGATCGCCTCGTTGTAATGCTGATAGACGATGTCGGCGGAGAGCTTGCCGTGCTGTCCGCCAATGTCGAATCCATAGGCATTGTTGTGCGGCCGTACCGGCGTGCAATTGGCGGCAGTCCAGGTTGGCAAGGACGAGAAGCAGCCGCCCGAACCATTCGCGAATTTGTACATCGCGCCGAAATGGACCGGGCCATAGGTGAAACGATATTTCATCGCGTCGTCCCAACGGCTGTCGTCGGTGTCGCCGCCGCCGGCCATCGTCCCGTTATAACCGATGTAGGAAAATGCGTAAGCGCCTCCGGCAGGATCGTACTGGAGCATCGCGTCGGTGCCGAGAGAGCGCTGACGACCGAAGGTGAGCGTACCGAATTTCTCGGACGATATGCCGCCATAGTATTCGTCATTGAAGGGCTGGCCCGCACGCGCGCCGTCGATGGCTTCCGAATAGCTGGCCCTGGGGAGGCCGTTGTTGACGACGTCGGTGGCTGGCGCGTTGGCAAGCAGGCCGGACTGCGGATTGATGCCCGTGGAAGCGTTGAACACGATGGCCCAGCCAGGCGCAAACTCTTCCTTGCCCCTGATGCCGAAACCCGTCTGCTGCAGGTTGTTCGGCGCGACGAGGAATCGAGATTGATAGCCGTTGCGGTTCACCAGAGATTCGCCTTCGTAGTTATAGCCGTTTACCGGTAAGCCGTGGCTGACCCAGCCAACGCCGACGTCATAAGCACCGTACAGCGTGATGCCATGCCAGGTCAGCGTGCAATCGGTAGTGGCGAACTCGCGGCCGTTCGTGCAGGGATCGGCGGTCCTGCGCTGCAGCGTAATGTCAACCGTGGCGCCCTGGCCAACCGCCAAGCTGATTCCCGCGCGCGTTTCATCGGCGAACCCTGGTTTTGCTGCGCGAATCTCGAAGCGTCCCGGAGGCAGGCCGGATGTCTGATAGCGCCCGCCGCCGTCGGTTGTGATCGTGCGCGTTTCAGACGAGTCCAGGCTCTTGATTGTCACCGTGACATTGGGAAGGGCTGCGCCCGTTTGGTCCGTGACTACGCCGGAAAGGCTCCCTCCGGTTTGGGCCGAGGCCGGGTACGCTTCCCGCGCGATGAAAGATTGCGCCCGGGCGACGCCGACGGCGACAAACAGAATTAGAGCGGCGAAAATAATTGTGCGGGGCCTCACAGGTTCTCCTTCCGTGTGCAATTACGCAGATCCAGTTCGCGTACGAACGACGGCGATGAGGTGCGAATCTATACGAATCGTATAGCGATGTCAAACCGATTTGCTGCGATTAACAGGTTCTGTGGCGCGGTACGGCTGCGAACATAGCGGCGTGGCTGGAAGAAAGAGCACGCATTAAAGCGAAAACTTAAAGCCGAACGATCATGACTTCGGTGGACTTCACGAGGGCGGCGACGGTCTGGCCTTTTTTCAGACGCAGTTCGCGAACCGCGTCGGAGGTGATGATGGAGGTGATGCGCTGGCCTCCGATGGAGAGGGCGACTTGGGCGATCAGGCCGTCAATTTTGATGTCGGTGACGCGGCCGACGAGCTGATTGCGCCCGCTGATGCGGCGAAAATTGGTGCGGCGTTCGGAAACGTCGCCATGTTCCGTCGCACGATATAGGAACCGGTCCACTTCTTTTTCGGGAATGCGGTGGTGGCCGCCGGCGGTTTTCACGGTGTGGATTTTCTTTTTGTAGATCCATTGTTTCAGCGTGGGATAGCTGATTCCGAGGACCTGTGCGGCGTCGCGGGGCGTGAAGAGTTTCGCCGTTGGCATTTGGATTCGCCGAAAAGGTGGGCGACTCAGGATGCTAATCTGGGCGAGGCGAGGATGTCAATCCGATGGGGCAGGCGGGCGCAAGATCTGGGGCACGAAAAATGCGGAGCGAGAGAGGCGGTTGCCTACCTCTCTCGCCGGCATGCGTGTTCTACGGCAGGTAATAACGGAGCGAGGTGAATACCATGTTGTCCAAACCGTGCGGACCAACACCATCTCCGGCTGCGTTCACGCCGGACCAGGTGTTGCGCTGCACGTAGGAGTATTGACCGCCGAATTGGAAGCGACCCTTCGGTCCGTTGTAAAAGCGGTACCAGAAGCCGATGGTTCCTTCCAGGATGTTCCGGGTGTCGCCGTCGCAATTCGATAGCGCGCCAGGAATGAAACCATTCGATCCCAGCACGGCAGTGGTGTTGATGGAACCGGCAGGAGCGGCGAGCGGCAAGGTTTCAACCGCGCAACCGTCGTTGCGGCGAAGATTGCTCCCGTAACCTTCTTTGCCGTCCATCCAACGGCTGGCGTATTCACCGCCGACGTAGGCGTAAATATCAAGCGCCGGCGTGGCGTGGAACACCAAACTGCCAAGCGCCTGATAGTTGCGCAGCAACGCCATGGTGCCATCGGGGCGGGCAGTGGAATCCGGAAGGCCACCGGTGCCATACCGTCCGACGCCGTCGCCACCAAGGAAGTGGAGTCCGACGTCGAGGTGCTTGCCAAGATAGACGCGACCGTTTGCGCCAATGCCGCCGCCGGTGCTGGAACTATTAAACGCACCAGAAGCAGCGTTGGTGGATCCGGTGAGCGCGCAGGGATTGGCGGGAATTGCGACGGTTGGGAATGGAGTGGTCCCGTCGCCCGCGAGGGTGATCGTAATGGCTCCGTTTGCTGCGAAGCACGGGAAGACACGATCACGGAATGTGCTGACGATACCAAAGACTTCGAAGTGCCCGAACTTCGGATCAAGAGCCGCCTTAACCAAAAAGTCCGGGGTCTTTTCGTAGGCATAGGTTCCGGTCTGGTTGAGAAGTCCCTGGGTGAGACCAGGGGCGCCGACCAGGAAGTTGTTAAAGACGGTCGTGCTCAAAGTCGGTATCTCCACTCCATTCACGGTGACGGTCGAGGATGCGGGAATTGTGGATGTTGGATTACCGTGAACTGTGAGTGTGGTCGCTGCGTCTTCTACGGAAGCGGCCAACGTTAGAATACCGATGTTCTTGGAGATGCGAAGGCCATACTGCCGCGCCCAGCTGAAGCCGACCGTGTACTGCGGGTCGATGGTCAAGGGACGAACTTCGCTGAGGTTATCCACGCCCGTTTTATCTTCCGTCGCGAGGCTCCACATCTGGCCACCGGTGATGGTGAAACCATTGTCGAACTTCGCTTGGCCCCAGCCCTGGCGCAAACGGAGCACGTAGCTGTTGCTCTGGTTGTTGTTGGAGCTAATGCCGGTACCGAGGAAGTCCGTCTCGACGTAGCCGGTGAGCTTCACCGAGGCCAGCTTTCCCTCGGCTTTTAGCGTCAGCATAGATTGGCGAGCGGTGCCGTTGAACTCGGTGGTCTGACTTCCGGAATTCCCAGGGAGAGGAATTTGGTTGAACCCCGTATTGATATCGGCAGACTCTGCTTTGTTGCGGAAAACCGTTTCCGCCGCCAGGAAGCCGCCGGGAGTCAGGGTGATTCCCTTGTAGCGGATGGCGATGGGATTGTTGTCCACGTCCGCAGCTTGCCCGTCAGCGGTTCCGATGGAGAAGTCGGCGAACCTGGGAGCCGGCGCGGAACCATCGGCAGCTTTCGGAACGCGACTGTCTGGAGCCGGAGCATAGGAAGTATCGCGAGGAGTGGTGGCTACTTTCAGCTCCGCTTCCATCGCTTCCATGCGGTCCTGCTGTTCGCGCATTTGTTCGTTTTGGATCTGGATTTGACGGGACTGCGCTTCGAGAAGTTCGCGAAGCTGTTGCAGCTCGCTTTCCAGACCGGATGAAGCAGCCGTCTTTCCGGGCGTTCCAGGTTCGGACTTGGACGTTGCTGCAGAAGCGTCCTTGTCTTTGTCTGTCGCCGTGGAATTATCCGTAGCGGCTGTGCTGCTGGATTTCGCAGCGGTGTTGTCTTTATCCTTATCACCCGCTGAACCCGTCGCTGCCATTGCTGGCGCGGCGACGAGACCAAGGGCTAACAGATATGCAACGAATGCTCGCATTCCTTCCTCCTTGAAATTTGACTGCCACATGTTTCCGAACGATGGTAATTAGAGACACGGAACCTACCGTCCCCAAACCCGTCACAGCCCCCACTTGACGCCGGCCGAAGAAACCACCCGATGCGGGTTGAAATACATCAGACGTGGCACTGAAAGCAACCATCGTTTAAAAAAAACCCGTTCCCACACCCGCACCTTAGGAATTCGGAAGCATTCAGAGCCGCTACACGCAGAGCGACGCTGGGACGTTAAGCGGGGCGGTTGAACCTACCGTGACGGGAATGTTAATTGTGCGTTACTGCCAGCACAGGAAGATTTTGGTTGATTTGGGCGGGCTGGGAGACGGGAACTACCGCAACTTCTGTTAGTTGGCCGCTCTGTGGGCGCGGCTTTCCACCATGGACGGCAGGATGCGGCGGAATATGCGGACGCTGAAGAAGCGCTGGCGGCAGGGATCACAGCGGTAGGCGGGAAATTGGAGCCAGCGCTTCAGGACAATGAGGGTGCCTTCTTCCACCCGTTCGCGAGAGATGTGCTCGATATCGAAATTGCCGCAGCGGGGGCAGTGCGCGAAGCGTTCCAGAGTGGCGGCGACCCGCCAGGCCTGAAAGCGGTGCTCGCAGCTGTGGCAGCGCCAGGGGCGCAGGCCGGCGCCACTGAGGAGGAAGTCGAGGATTCCGTTTCGGTGCGAGCGAAAACAATTGTCACTGCGACAATGTGGACAAATCATCATTGCTCCGAACGCGTAGCAAAGAATACCGAAAAGGCCGGTCGCGGACAAGACGCGGAAAATACGGATGCGCGTAGAAACCCAATCCCGCGGGATACGCGGCGGTTGGCCGGGCGGACGAAGAGGCGGATCGTGGCTCCGAGCCGGTGGCAACTGTGGCAACCATCGGGGATGGACATCGCGACGCTCCTCATGGATAATTTCGGCCATACATGCGGCAGGTGCCGCAGCCAAGGAGGCTCAATGAGTTCGACCCCGAATACACCCGGTGAGGGCACCACGATCGTGGAATCTTCCGCCTTGCCGCGCTGGGTTACGCTGCTTTTTGCAATCGCCTTTGCGCTGGTGGCGTATCTGCTTTACGCCGGATATACGCAACGCGAGGCAGATCGCAAGGGTCTGGAGGATGCGGACAAGAAAACGCAGGCGCTGGCGGCCGCGCTGGACAAGACGAATTCGCGGATTGCGGATCTGAAGGGGCAGCTGGACGTGACTTCACAGAAGCTGGGGCTGACGCAGGATGAACTGGCGCGCGCGCGTGGCCTGGCGCAATCCATCAAGAAAGATCAGCAAAAGAGCGACCAGCAATTGCGCGAGCAGATTGGCGCTGTGCAGGCGGACACGGCGACGAAATTTGGACAGGTGACGACGGACCTTTCCGGGACCAAAACCGAAGCGGACGCGACCAAGGCCGATCTGGATGCGACCAAGGGAAAGCTGTCGAGCACGATTGGCGATCTGGGCGTGCAGAGCGGATTGATCGCGCGCAATCACGACGAAGTGGAAGAATTGAGGCGTCTAGGCGAGCGCGACATTTTCGAATTCAACCTGAACAAGGCGTCCAAGGCGCCCGAGCATGTGGGACCGATTCAGGTAGCGCTGCGCAAGGTGGACACGAAACATTATAAGTACACTCTCAATGTGGTTGCAGATGATAAGAGCATTGAGAAGAAAGACAAGACGGTGGGCGAGCCGATTCAGTTTTATGTGCGCGGAGCGCGGGCGCCTTACGAGATCGTGGTGTTCGATCTGTCGAAGGACAGCGCGAAGGGATATCTGAGCACGCCGAAATCGGCGAATGCAGCGCCGCCAGCGGCGGCGAAACCGCCTTCGGGCAACTAAATCGGTAATTCGATCGGTTTTGTCGGCCCAGACCTGG
>JGI12649J13570_1000026_pt1 | contig 18483 bp, 11 predicted proteins | sample BlaSpr_A8_OM2_O3_FD_13570 | JGI IMG/M metagenome (IMG submission 13570)
TCGGCATCGTATGGATCGAGCTGCGCAACTTTCTTAAAATCCTCGATTGCGGCGTCCGAATTGCCGAGAGCTTTTTCGAGAAGGCCCAGGTTGAACCAAACGCGCGGATTCCGAGGATCGCGCTCAGCCGATTTCGACAGGATCGGCCGCGCTTCGTCAAATCTCTGCATATTCAGCAGTGCGATTCCCGCGTTCACACAGCCAACATCGGATTGCGGTTCCAGAATGCAAGAACGCTGGAATTTTCCCAGCGCTTGTTCGAATTGTTGGCGGTTCATCAGCGCCACGCCGAAATTATTTTCGCGTATGATTTGCGCGTGCGAAGCGGCCCGTGCCTCTTCTTGCTCGGCGGGGGTTGCGTCAGCGGATTTCGGCGTGCGGGCGCGCTTCATTTGCCGCCCCGCACCGGAAAGAACGCCGGCGGGCGCGCCTGTTATCACCAGCAAAGCAATAATTGTGCGGGCCAAAGGTAGCGGCGACTTCAATCGCGTCATGCAATCCTCAGAAGAAGTATCCAAGCCATTCTAGCGTTTCGCGAGCGGCTTTGCCGCAATTGCGCCGCGGCCCTCTTCCACGGTCACGATCTGATCCGCCGCCACATTTTTTAAGTGATCCGATTGCCCGCTCGGCCATCGAATTTCGACGGCGTCGGCCTGTGTATGCGAGGCGAGCCCGAAAGTCACAATCAGCTCGCTTGAGGACAAATAGCTCGACCCACTGCGTAACATCTGCGCTTGCGTGTCATTTCCAGCGGTCACACGCACGACAGCGCCGATTCCGTCGCGGTTCGATTTCGTTCCAGTTAGCTTGATTCGCAAGCTATGATTCTTCGTACCAGCATTGCGGAACAAAGCAGCAGGCCCGCCATTGGTTGCTACAAGCACATCGAGCGCGCCGTCATTATTGATATCGCCGTAGGCCGCGCCTCGTGCCACGCGGGGCGCGGCGAAAGACACCCCAGCGGATGCCGTCACCTCTTTGAATTTCCCATTGCCGAGATTATGAAAAAGGTGCGGCGGCTCCGCGTATCGCACGCGAGGTTGCACGCGTTCGATGGCGTCTTCAATATGGCCGTTCGCAATATAGATATCCAGCCAGCCATCGAGGTCGTAGTCAAAAAAGAAACACCCGAATCCAAGCGTCAGCAAACTCGCGTGGCCCACGTCCGATTGAGGCGCGTCGTCCACAAACAGCCCATTGCGCTCGTTATGGTAAAGTGCAAGCATCTGGTTCGAAAAATTCGTGATGAGCACGCTCGGATATCCGGAACGATCGTAATCTCCGGCGTCCACGCCCATTCCGGCGCGAGCGATTCCGTCCTCGCTGTATCCGATGCCCGCTTGCACGCCTTTTTCCGAAAATGTTCCGTTTCCGTTATTTATGTAAAGCTTGTTCGGCTGCGTATCGTTGCTTACCAAAATGTCCGGCCAGCCGTCCTGATTCGCGTCGAGAATTGCCACGCCCAGGCTCTTCGAGGTCGGGTCGTACAGCCCGGCTTTCTGAGTCGCATCCTCGAACGTTCCATCTCCACGATTGTGCCAGAGACGTATCGAACTCCCCTTATAAGGTTCCGGCGTGCAGTACGATTTTGTTTTTCCGTCGAGCGCGCAATAAATATCGTTCTCTGGCGACCACTGCACGTAATTTGCGACTACCAGGTCCAGATGCCCGTCACGATCGTAGTCCACCCAGGCGGCGCTGGTGCTGAATTCGTTCGGCCCCCACAGTCCGGCCTTCTTCGTCACATCCGTAAATGTTCCATCGCCGTTGTTGTGAAACAAATGGCTCTGCCCGAGCGCGGTGATGAAAATATCGTCGTANCCGTCGTTGTCGAAATCGCCGACGGCGACGCCCATGCCATACATCTCCGTGGCGAGTCCGGCCTTCTGCGTGACATCAGTAAAGGTTCCGTCGTGATTGTTGTGGTACAGCGCGAGAGTGGTGTGGCGGCCAGGGTGCCCTGACCACGCAGTGCCGTTCACAAAGAGAATGTCCTGCCAGCCGTCGTTGTCGTAATCCAGAAACGCCACGCCTGGGCCCATCGTCTCAGGTAGCCACTTTTTGCCGAACGCGCCGCTATTGTGAACGAAGTGAATTCCGGCGGCACGCGTCACGTCCTCAAAATGCGTTGCAGATCCGCTAGCGGACGGCAGCGTGCTCTTTTGCGGTGCACCCACCGCCACGGTTAACTCAGTGGCCGCAAAGAAAATCGCAAGAGCGCTCGCAGCGCACGACGCAAAGATCCATTTCCGGCGCCGGCGCTCGTTCTTCAATCGGAATCCTTCGCCCGGCCGGAGACGCCCTGATATTTCGCCGCGTTATTTTTGTGCTTCGGTTCTAGCGCAGAAACGTGCTCGTGTATCGGCTGCCGTTCCACATTGTCGTCCCGGTGCGTTCGCAAGTAAGGCCCCGTCAGCGTTTGCGCTGACTCGTCGGCTTTGAAACGCAAATAGCGCTTTTGAAACTCGCTCGCGACGTCCGGGCGCCCGAGCCCCGTATTGCACAGCATCAAATTGTAGTTCGCTTCCAAATCTTCGGGATCGATTGCGAGGGTTGCGTCAAATTCCTTTACCGCATCAGCATATCGCCGTTGCAGAAAATAGATGCGCCCAAGATCGTCGTGCACCACTCTATCGCGCGGATATTGCGCCAGGACTTCGCGCAGGTGCTCGGCGGCTTCATCATAGTGGCCTTCGTTACGCAGCGCCTTCGCGTAGAAAAAATGAGCCCGCGCAAGGTGCGGACTCAGCGCTAGTGCGTGCTCGAGCGCTTCGCGAGCAGCCGCCAAATGTCCTTCCTGGACACGGACGCGCCCGACATTTACCCACCCGTCGGGATTGTCCGGAACAATCTGCGTGATTTTCTCAAACGCTCCGCCGGCGCCGATCAAGTCGCCCTGCTGAAATAGCCCGATGCCGTAATCATTCCACCGCGTCCAATCTTCGCGGCTCAGAACCACCTTGGGTTCAGGTTCCGCGGCCTTTTCGCCCAATACATTTAAATCCACACTAGTTTCCGCCATCACTACAATAGGCAGCGCGGGGATGCCCTTGGCGCCCCCCGGCATCTTCGCTGGATCGCCGGTGAAAACATAATGAGCGTCGTCAAAATTCGGCGATGGCTCAGCGCTTGGTTCCTTCGGATCGCGCGTACCAGCAAAAGAAAACTGCGTATTCCACCAGGAAAACTTGCGGTAGTTTACTTTGGCGGTGACATGTATTTTCCCGCCGGCGTTCGACGGAATTTGCAGCCGGTAATGTACGGTGTCCGCGGCGCCCGGCGGAATCAGATGGACGTAAACCACCGCGCGCGTAGCCCAAGCGTTGCGCTTGTTGATCGGGTTGCCATGCCCGTCGATTTGCAGCGAACGGTAAAAATGCGCGCCGGAATCGACCGGACCTTTTCCATCATCTTCGGCACGGCCACTCCAGAAAATTGTGTTGCCCGCGTCATCAACAGCTTTTAGCTCAACCCAGCAATCGAAGGCATCCACCGTGCCGCCGGGGAAGAAATGCCCCAGCTTGCGCGTGCGCACCACCGCATCCACGCGATATGTCTTTCCGCGGCGCACCGACGCGGTAGTGCGGTTCAGCGGAGCTGTTAGCAACGCGACCGGCGTCGCGGATTCTTGCGAAGCATTCGCTGGAATAGACGCCTCCGCTTCCTCGCCTACGGCAAAAGTCGTTGCAAGTGTAGGCGGGAGCGGATTCACCGAAGTCCCTGCATTCGCTTGGCTCAGGGCACCGGCCGCCACCGCGGTGCTTTCCGGCGATATCGCGAAAATATCAATACTCACTTCCTGGTCCGCAAGAAACTTTTCGGTTTCATTCAACTGCGCGGCGTCATCATTCACATACGGAAGGGCCGAGTTTGCGGCAACGAAGCGGTGCGAATGCACTTTGCCGGCGACATTTCCGGCATCCCCAGAAGGCGTCATCTGCATATGGCAGTCCGCGCACGACTGCGATTTGGCCGGATAATAAAACGACCGCGCGCCTTCGCCCGAAACGCCGCTCGCTTGCCAGTTATCGTATTCGTTGAAACCGCGCACCCAGCGGTAGTGATTTACCGGGACATCGAGATGTACTTTGTGACAGGTTGAGCAAAACTCCGCCGTCTGTGTCCGCATGAAAGGTTTTAAGAAAACGCGCCGATGCGGCTCGGGATTCAACTCGGTCAGAAAATCGTGCAGTCGCCGGACTAGCGGATTCTTGCTCGCGGCCAGGCGATGCAGTGCCGGGTACTCCAGCTGGAAATCTCCCTGACCCATCGTGCTTTTCACTTTCGCGATCGAATGGCACATCATGCAGCCGAGGCCGGCTTGGCCCGCGGGCGTATTTTCAACTTCGCGGATCGGCCGGTCAAACATGCCGCTATAAAGCAGCGCGGGATCGTGGCATCCGGCGCACCACTTCGACGGTTTTACTCCGACAGTGTCCTGCATGTACTCGATGCTCTTGCGATACCAAGCATTGTTGAAGGAAGAAAAATGGTGCGCCGAACCTTGCCATTCCTTGTAAATGTCTGCGTGGCAGCGCTGGCAGGAATCGGATTCGGTAAAATAATTCGCGGGAATTTGCCCGCCGTGGGCCGTCTGGGCGGAACTCGGAAAAAAAGGACCGCCCGGGCCATCGCCTTCGCCGTCCATGGAAGCCGGCGCGATCGCAGGATTCTCGATCCGGTGACCGCGTTCCCAGGAAGTGGTCCGTATCCAGCGAGCGCCGAAAACAACCAAACCTGCCGCAAGTAAAAACATCGCGCCGCGGACCAAGCCCGCCGCCGGATTCCTCGCAAAAAACCCGCGCTTGCCCGCCCACGCGGATGCCAGCAGTGCGCCGCCAGCCACGCACGCTCCGATATGCGTATACAGCAATGGCCATTCGTCGCGGCGCGTGCCGGTTTTTATTAGCACGGCTCCGAGCACGCCTCCGATCGCAATTAAAATCCAGCCGATACGGGACGTCGTTGAACCACTGCGCAAAATTCCGCGCAGCGTGAATACCAGAAAAATCAGAAGTACAATCCCCGCCAGCAGATGAAGTATTACCGCTGCAAAATACGGGATGTTCGCTGCGGGCCACACGAAAAGATATGCGGCCGTCACGAACAAAATGGCGAGCAACATCATAGTAAGCCGTCTCATCGCGCGATCCGCGATGTCGGGACTAAAGGGATTTTTGGTGTGTGCAAGGTTCTTGGATTCCAGTCGAACGCAAAATTCTCGCCCTAAGTTGGAAGCCTGTCAATCGCGGTTGATTCCCCCTGATGGAGCCGAATGCATCGATCGCGTGATAGACTCGGCGGCTCGCGAAATAGGAGAAAGGTCGGAGTGGACGACGTCGTTTACATCTCGCTCACTGAAATGGCTGAAGGCGTACGCGCCAAGAAATTATCTCCCATTGAATTAGTCGACGCGCACCTGGCCCGAATCTCGCAGTTGAATCCAAAGCTGAACGCATTCGTCAAGGTCGATGAAAAGCCAGCGCGCGAACAAGCGAAGTCTGCGGAGGCCGCGCTCAGCTCCAGTGCAAAATCAAATTCTATCGGCCCGCTCCACGGTGTGCCAATCTCCATTAAGAGTTCTATCGACGTCGCGGGCTTACCATGCGAATGCGGCAGCATCTTAAGGAAGGGAAATGTTCCTCCCGAAGATGCACCCCTGGTGAAAAGGCTGCGGGCGGCGGGTGCGATCATCCTGGGAAATACAAACGTGCCGGAATTTCTGATGGCATACGAAACCGACAACCTGCTCTATGGGCGAACGAATAACCCTTGGGATCTTTCGCGCACGCCAGGCGGCTCAAGTGGCGGCGAAGCGGCGGCCATCGCGGCGGGTTGCTACGCCGGAGGAGTGGGCAGCGACGGCGGAGGATCGATTCGCATTCCAGCGCACTACACTGGAATTTGCGGGCTGAAACCTACTCCCGGCCGCATTCCTTCCACCGGGCATTTCCCCGGGTCCGCGGGTCCGTTTGCGCAACTCGGAGTCGTTGGTCCCATGGCGCGCACGATTCGAGATGTCGAGAGACTGTTTGAGGTGATGGCTGGACCGGATCCTGGTGATCCGGCGTCTGCTCCGGTTCCATTGAGGCGTTGGAGCGAGCGGGAAATTCGGAAACTCGGAGTGGCCCATTTTGTAGACGACGATGCGACCCCCGTCACTCCTGAAACCGCCGCAGCCGTGCGCGCGGCAGCCGAAGCGTTGCGGGCCCAGGGGTTTCACGTGACGGAGTGGCGTCCTCAGAATCTCGACCGGGTGTGGCAACTCTGGTGGAATCTGTTTGGGCGCGCGGGTCAAATGGCCTTTGCGCCGACAATCGAAAGTCACGAAGCGGAGTTGAGTCCCATCTTGCTCGCATTTCGCGCGAAAGTTTCCGAACTGCCTCCGCTCACCGCGCAGGAACTCTTGAACACGCTTCTCGCTCGCGACGTGCTCCGCGCCAACCTGCTGTCAATGATGGAAGAGTTCCCCATCCTTATATGCCCGGCGTGCGCCGTGCCGGCGTTCCGCCACGGCGAACGGGAATGGACGGTACAAGGGCGCAAAGTGGAATATTTGAAAGCGATGAGCTATTCGCAGTGGTTTAACCTTCTGGGGAACCCCGCAGCGGTCGTTCCGGTAGGCCGCTCTCCAGAGGGCTTACCAATCGGCGTGCAGATCGTTGGCCGCCCGTGGGAAGACGAAGCCGTGCTCGCGGTCGCTGCGAAAATTGAAGATGCATGCGGCGGCTTCCGTCGCCCGCCGATCTAACTTTGTGAGAGTTCCACGGCTAGCTCGCGGTGTTGGCGCGGGCGATTAGAAGGATCGCGAGGATATAAAAAATGAACATCATCGCGAGGAAGGCTTTTGCGCGCTTGTTTGCTCCGGCGAACTCTTTCCATACGAAGATGCCCCACAGCGCCGCGACCATCGGCGCTGATTGGCCGATGGCATAAGAAATTGCNACGCCGGTGAAGTTTGCGGCCACCAGGTTGAAAACAGTTCCGGTGGTCCAGATCGCTCCGCCGATGAGGCCAAGCAAATGGCCGCCGGTGGGGCCGCGAAAAAATCCGCCGAAGCCGACCGGCGCGCCCACTAGCGGTTTCTTCATGAAATAAACATTCCAGACAAAGCAGGAGAGCAGAGCGCCACCGGTGAGGAACACCGCAATGCTGTAAGGCCCAAGGGTGTTTCCGTGCGTGAGAGCGCGAGTGGAGAAGGGAGCCCACAGTCCCATCAACACGCCGGAAACGACGCAGGTGACGATGCTTTTGCGCGAGACTTCTTTGCCCTTGCTTACTTCGCCATACGCTTTGCCGTCGAGAATTACCGCGACGACGGCGCACAGCACTCCGGCCGCCAGCATCCTGACATCGCCCTTCTGCTGCTGAACGTAACTCAGGGCCACGCCGACCACCAGGGCGATGCCGATCGCAACGGGGAACGCGGTTGCCAGTCCCGCCATATCGATCCCAGCGACCAGGAGCAGGTTTGCGAGGTTGAAAATCACACCGGCAAGCAAAGCCCAACCGATATTGGAAGCGTCGGCCGCGTGCACGTTGTTCAAGAAACTTGACGAATCATTTCCGGCGCTACCTATCGTGAATGCAAAAACCAGCGAGGTGAGAAAAATTCCAACAGCGTAGTCCCAGTAGAACAGTTCGAAACGGTAGTTCTTCACGCCTTTGAACGTATTGGCCCAGGAGCCCCAGCAGATTGCACTGGTTACCATCATGATTAAAGCCAGGGTTGCGTCATGCGGCGTGAACATTAAATTCCTTTTGGGAGCACCAGCGCGTCATGGATGAGTTGTGCAGTGGCTGCTTATAGTTCTCTCGCGCTACGCGCGTCAAGCGAAAAGGCAAACTGCGAATGCTATACTTCGCCCATGTTTCATAGATTTCTTTTCTGCGGGTTTCTCTTGCTCCTTGGAACCTCTCCGGCAAACGCGCAGGCGCGTTTGCAGCAAGCGCAGGAACTGAGGCGGCAGGCCGATGCCCAAGCGTTTGCGGGAGATTCGGCCGCAGCAATTGCGAGTTACGACGAGGCATTGCGGGTCTCGCCGCACAATCTAGCCGCCGAAATCGGGCTGGCGCAAGCCTATCGCGGCGTGCACAACTATGATGAGGCGAAACGAGTGCTGGAGCGATCCCGCGCCGAGCATCCGCAGAGCGAGAAACCGCTCGCGGCTCTCGGCGATCTCGAAATCGAATTGCAAACCTACGATGCAGCAATCGCGCACCTGCGCGCGGCGCTTGCGATTGTGCCTTCCGATGTCGAGTCGCGTAACCGGCTGGCTGTGGCTTACCAGGCGAAAGGAGATTTGGACAGCGCGCTGGCGCAAATCGCGAAGGTTCTGGCGCGCGATCCCAAGAACGCTCTCGCCTACTACACGCGGGCGAAAATTTATTCCGACCGGAACCAAGACGGGGCGGCGCTGCCGGACGCGATGAAGGTCGTCGAGCTGCAGCCGCAGAATCCGCGCGGCCGATTGCTGTTGGGCAAGATTCTTTTGCGCGCACCGCAGGGCGAAAGTCCCGAACAAACCAAGGAGCGTTGCCGGCGGGCCATTGCCACGCTCGAACCTCTTCTCGAAATGTCGGCTGAGGATTCGGAGACACTGTTTTTGCTTTCGCGGGCGTACGAATGCGCCGGAGCAACAGAGCAAGCGGAGAAAATGCTGGCGGCGTTTGAAGCCTCTTCGAAGAACGATCGCGAGACGAAAGAAAACCAGACGCAAGCAAAGCATCTAGTGCAGCAGGCGAATGAGCTGGCGCTGAAGAACGATTTCGCGGGCTCTCTGGATTTGTTGCAACAGGCGATTGCGAAGGACGCAACGTATGGCGCGGCGTATTCGCAGCTGGCAAAACTATATTACTCGGCGGGCGATATTGAGAAAGCGAGCGAGTCGATTTCGAAAGCGCTGGAGCACGATCCCTACCAACCGGATTTTCTTTACGTGCAAGGGAAGATTTTCGAGAAGCAGGGAAAGCTGGATGAAGCGCTCGGTGCTTTCCAGCGGACCACGATTGTGAATCCGAAGGAATCGGACGCGTTCTTCGAAATGGGTGTGATTTACGAGCAGTGCGGAGACAGGGAACGTGCGCTGTCGGCGTATAAGAAGGCCGCGATGCTTTCGCCGCAAGATCCTGAGTACCAGCGCGCTCTGGCGGCGCTTTCAGGACACGCCGCGCGGCCTTGATTGCATTCGCAATGCGCAGCAGCGGTTGGTCGGCTTGCTCCGTGTCGTGCGCAAGAAAGAGAAGAGCAGATTCCTCGCTGCGCTCGGAATGACAGGCAGGGGAGAGGGTCGTATTGAAAGTCATGTTAGTGATCTGGGTGGGTTGTGGCTGGGGGTGTGGGGCGGATTAAGAGGTCTACGAATTCTTTGTAGAATTTTGGTTTGTCGAGGTCGTCCTGAATTTCCACTTCGCGTTCGCCCATGTGAGGGCGAGTGGTTTCGTTCCAGACGAGGGTGTCGCCGTAGGATGCGCCGTGATCAATCGAGACGTCGAAATAGAGTTTTTTCCATTTCGTAATGATCGAAGGGTCGAGCCAGGCGACGGACGCTAGCTCGTCCCATAGATAATTGTCCTCGGCGTATTTGGCGGTGTACTGACCGGCGGGATACTGGCTCTTGCCAATCTGCGAGATTAAATCCTTGTCCATTCTTGTCTTCAGCGAAATATCGACGGTGGTTACGACGACGCGTGGCCAGGGTGCGTGAAGGACGATGCGGGAGGCTTCGGGGTCCATCCACAGATTGAATTCGCGACGGGGCGTCATGGTGAATTCGGGGTCGTCGGTGTGGGGATTCAAACTGCCACCCATCAAGACGAGTTCTTTGGCGAGGGATGCGAACTGAGGGTCGATGGCCTGCGCGAGAGCGAGGTTTGTGAGCGGACCGCCTTCATAAATTGTGACCTGGTGAGGATATTGATGAACCATGCGCAGCAGAAAATGCGCGGCATCCTCAGTGGAAGCCTTTGTTGTGGGTGCGCCTTCGGGCATGGGCGGGATTTCCGAGGGGCCGTGCACTGGATGAAGCTTGGCGAAATTCCACGCACCCTGATAGCTGACTTTGCCGTAGAGCGTTTCCCACCGAGCGATGTACTCCTTGCTGTTCACCAGGGGGAAAGCCGCACCGGGGACGACGGGAATATCGGCGCGGCCGATAATTTCGAGGAGGCGCAAAGCGTGCAGGACTTCTTCATCGCGCCAAGCGTCACCGGTGGGGATGGTGATGCCGAGAACATCGGTGTCGGGCGATTGCACGAGGGCGAGGATGGCTTGCGTGTTGGTGCCGCCGGGCCCGGAGCAGTCTTCGTCGATGATAATTTTGCGTTTTTCCTGGGCAGCAAGGGGAGATGCGGCGACGACCACGGCAAAAAACAGGAGCGCGCAGAGAACGCACTTTGAGAAAGTGGTGAGCAAAAAAGCGAGCTTCCGCGGGGGAGTTGACGGTGAAATGTCGTGACACCGATTGGTTGAAAGTTCTCGATTAGAACGGGGTGCCGTTGTTTGTTTTCTATGAGTTAGGAAGTGTTCTAATAAACGATGTTCTCGATTAGAAATTCCGTAAAACGGCAGCAGATTCGAGCCAAGAAGCGATCCGGATCGGCTGGCGATTTCGCCACCATTTGCTCGGAAGCTCGAACAATTGAGTAGCTGCCCTGTGCAGTTTGTGAAAGCAATCAACCGGGAAGCCTCAGGGGCTAAAACCCCCGCGGGGTGAGCCAGCTTTAAGTCGGAGCTTAAGCTCCGACCCCCTAAGGAGTCGGCTATCAGGCGCAGAGTAGAGGCCGGGCGGGGCTCCGACACACCCAGCCTGTGGCCAGCGCTGGACTTCGTTGCGCCGCGCCAGGCTGCCGCTCGTTTGTGCTCCCTCGTCATCATAGCTCCAGAATTACGCTAGCACGGAGAAGCGCGGTTTGGAAGGATGTGCATGCTGTGGACACTTTGATTTGGAGAAGTTACTTCATTCCGCGGACCATATTGTAGAAGTCACTTTCCCATTTTCTGTCGTTGTAAGCGAGCATTATCATCATCTGGTGAGAAACTGCGCAGACGATGTGTAAGTCTTTGGGATCCGAAGACTTGTTCGACTCCACACAGACAGTAGGAATTCCAGCCACAGTTAGTTCCGAAATTCGCCCGATGCCGTATCCATTTCTCATCATCTCGCTCGAATACTCTCTTCTCCATTGGTCATCGTTTGCCGATGGGGCATCTGTTCGCGGATAGAATCGCGCCACGGCGAATTCTCCGTGACGCGACATCGCGGTCACATTGCATTCGTGTATGAAGCCTGCTTGGAACCAGCCATTCGGCACCGGAATATTTCGGTCGCCGCATTGAATCGCATCCCCGTGCTTCCAGTGCCATAGCTTCGCGTAAATCGTCCACCTGTTGGCGCCGCAAACCATTATGAGAATGCCGAGGATGACGACAGTCCAAAAGGTCAGACTCTTCCGGCTCATTTCGCTCGCGCCCGCTGCACCTTCACTAGAACTGGAAGCGGGCTCCGAATTGAGCGGCGAAAGCGGTGGCGCCCGGAGCGAGTTCGTCAACAGTGCGGTATCCGGGCGTGTTGTGTGGATTCGGTATGGCCGTCAGCGAAGGGCAAGTGATGTTTGCATACAGCGTCGCATTCACGGGCGTACACGCAGAGTTGCTCGTGGGACCTACGAAGCCAAAAACGTCGGGGTCGGAGTACAAGTTGCTGGCATTCGTGAGGTTGAATAAATCGGCACTCAAGCGCAGGGAATAGTGCTCTTTGATACTGAAGTCCCTGGCGATACGAATGTCCCAGTTATAGAAGGCAGGCTGGCGCCCGGGATACTCAGGCAGAAGAAATGGCTTTCCGCCGCCAATTTGGACGGTAGGCCGGTCGTTGTTCGCAAACTGGTTGATAACCCCATCACCGTTGATATCCACATTTGAATAAGCAGGGTAGGCGAGGCCGCTGTGAAGAATGAAGTTGGTGCTGAAATTAAAGGCCCAGGGGAGATCGAGGACCATGCCACCCTTAAACTGGTGAGTGATATCGAGGCCGTCACGGCCGTAGTCTAAGTTGAGATTGAATGGATCCTGGGGGCCGAAGAAAGTTTCGGTGTCGCGCTCGCTGGAAGCATTCGCAAAGTTCCGCGACCAAGTGTAATTGGCGAAGAACTGATAGCGATTCGAGAAACGCTTGTTCACACCTAATACAAACTCGTTGTAGTTCCCACGGCCGAAGCTGCCGAGTTCGCTGGAGCTAAAGAGTGTGGGATCAAGGGGAGTAGCGAACTGGGTTATAGGGTCGCCCGGTGCTAGCTGAGTTGCAGTGCCAGCGATGAGTGTCCTGCCGAACGCGTCTTTACCCATGGGGATAAAGTTTCGGAACCATTGAGTGGTACTGAAACCACCTGTGCGCAAGTCCGTGGAGTGTACGAAGGCATAGTTTGCCGAAACGGTCCAGCTATTCGTGAACGAATGCTCGACGCCGACGGTGAGGTTAGAGACGCGCGGATTGCGAAACGCCGGGTCCACGTAACTGATACCCGGACATCCGGCGATGCTGGAGCATAGGTCGCTGGCTCCGATAGGCAGAGTCGACGGGAAAAGATAGGGGAAAGCCGCCGCTCCAGCAACGGTACTCGGGGGTGCGCAGAATTCGAAAAACGCCGATGGGCAGAAAATGGTTGTTTGCTTCGAGGTGCCGATCGTCGGGAAAAAGATCAAGGGTGTCTGAGCATAATAGAGACCCCAAGCTGCGCGTACGACGGTGGGATGCTCGGTACCGCCTACGTTCCAGGCCAAGCCAACACGGGGACCAAATTGCGCGAAATCGTCAGGGACACGTTGAGGCGGAGCGACCTGCTTGCTGGAATTCCCCTCGCCTATCCAAACCGTGTTTCCGGGAATCGCCGATTGCGGTTGGGGGTTCCATGTGCCGTCCCAACGGAGGCCATAGGTCAAGGTGATGCGTGAGGTGAGCTGCCACTTATCCTGCCAATAGAGACCCATTCCGGTCTGGTAGTTGTTAAAGAGGGTGTTGTCCTTAAAGAGTTGAGCGATCTGCTGCTGTTGGGTGGTTCCGGTTTGCCCATTCAGGCCAAGTCCTTGCTCGAAGAAGAAGGGATTGGACGCGGAAGGGATGGGTTGTCCGGTGTTTGCTGTGTAGTTCGCGCACCACGGAGCGGTGGGGCTGGGCTCAAAATCGCAAAGGGTATTGAATTCATACTCGCCCGAACTCCATCCGGCAAAAATGTCTTTTCGGTCGGTAAAGCTATCCACATCGCCGCCGAACTTCATGTCGTGCCTGCCGAACGAGTAGGAAAAGTTGTCGGCACCTTGGAGCTTGCCGGCGTCGTTGTTGCTTGGAAGATAAAAACGCTGACCAAATGACATGCCCGTCTGATTGATGAGGATCTGGGGCGCGCCACTATCAATCGGATGGCGCTTGCGCGTTTCGCCGCTGACTTCCACGCGAAGTTCGTTCACTTTGCGCCCAAGGACGGAGGTGAGGGCGAACACGCCGCCGATACCCTGGTTCACGAAATTCTCAGCAGCGCCAATGGAGTAGGGAGTTTCGGTTTGTCCCTGGCCTCCGGTGAAGCCATTGGTGTGGTTGCGGCTGCCGAGGCCGCGAATACTGAAATGATTGGAAGGGCTGAATTGGTAATCGTAATGGCCTAACAGCGTAAAGAAATTCTGATATTGATTGTGCTCGCCGTTGAGAGCTCCGAGGGTAGGCACACCGTAACACGCCGGCAGGAGAGCTTCACCTACGGCTCCAGCGACGCAACCGGGAGGCAGGATGTTAGAAGTACCTGGCGTTGGCGCGCCGATGATTGGGCCTGCTGATGCCAAAAAGGCCGAGCATCCGGGATCGGCTGCGGTGCAGAAGACGGTGTCGAGCGGGCCATTTTCGCGCTGAATGTCAGTGGCGAGAAAAAGGAACTGGCGGTCTTTGTGAATGGGGAAGCCGACGGAACCGCCGAACTGATTTTGATTGTCGATATTGGAAGGCTCACCGAGGCCGTCATTCGCGGTCAGGTTGCCGCCGCGATAATATTCGTGCGCTTCGCCGTGGATTGCGTTGGTGCCGGACTTGGTGACCACGTTGAGCAAGCCGCCCGTGGCGCGGCCGAATTCGGGAGCGAAGCCGTTGGTGACGACTTGAAATTCCTGGACAGCTTCGAGCGGAACGGTGAGGTTCTTGGTTTCGAGCGAGCCGAAATTTTCGCCGAAATAATTGTTGGTGGAGTCCGCGCCGTCGATTACCAGGCCGCTGTAGTCGCTTTGTTGGCCACCGAGGCGGATGCCGCCGCGGAGTCCAGGAACAACTTGGGCGGAGGGAGAGAGAAGAGCCATGTCTCGATAATCGCGGCCGGGGAAGGGGAGATTCTCGACGCTAGTGGAATTGAGCAATTGGGTGATGCCGGCCGTGGTGGTGTCAACGACCGCTCCGCTGCTGGCGGTGACTTCAATGCTCTGAGATTGCGTTTTCAGGGGCATCGTGATGTCGAGCTGCAGGGAAGCGCCGACGTTGACGACGATCTGCTTGACGGTTGTTACGGCGAAGCCGTCGGCGACGGCGACGATGGTGTATTCGCCGGGAGCGACGTTATCGAAAGAGTAGGTGCCGTCCGCTTCGACAGGCAATTCGCGGCGAATGCCGGTGGAAGGATTCGTGAGCGTCAATTTGGCGGTGGCGACGGAGGCGTGAGACGTGTCAAACACGGTTCCGCGGATGGCGCCGTTCTGGGTGTTTTGCGCTAGTGCAACGCTGGCCGGCATAATCGAGCATGAGAACAGCACAGCCAGAGACACGGCCTTCCAGATTTTCATTGCGACCCTCCCGATGCTAGACGACATCTCAAACGGGACGACGATTCGTTGTAAGAATTGCTTAACACGTTGCGGTTAATGAATCTGAAGAAGGGTAGAAAAGACGTTACTTGGCAATACGTCGCCCGGAAATGCGCGCGAGCCCCATAATCCGCTTTTAGGACGTGAACGCCAACCAAGATGGGCGGTAGGCTAACGCTCGTGCTGTGTAGAGTCAACGAAAAACTGGCGTTACGCGCAAAGATTTCCACAGCGAGCGCGCAGGGAAAAAAAGTCCAATAAAACTGCTCAAGATTTTGTGGTAGTAGCGGAAGTGCTGCTAAACGCGCATCCTGCTAGAATCAGTCCCGAAATGAAACAGAGAAGACTCTACAGCGGACGATTGGCGCTGGTTGCCGCGGGCGTTCTACTGGTGGCAACTTGGGATTTAGTGGCGCAGCCGTTGGTGCAAGAAACAAAAGGCGAGATACTGCGCCGGCGTTCGGAGGTGGCTAACCCCTTTCACGTGCAATTCCAAGACGTTACGCGCGAGGCGGGGATTCATTTTCACCATGAGCGCGCGGCTTCGCCCGAAAAACTGTATTTGGAGACGATGGGGGCGGGAGTTGCGTGGATCGATTACAACCAGGATGGCTACCTGGACGCGTTTTTTGTAAACAGCGGGTACACTCCATTTTTTCATCCGGAGCACCCGCCACAGCCGGCGCTGTATCGCAACAATCGCGACGGCACGTTTACGGATGTAACGGCGGCGAGCAAGATTCATTCGGACGGCACGTTTTTCTTTGGCGTAGCGGTGGGAGATTACGATAACGACGGCTATCCGGACATCTACATGACGGGATACCGCCATTCAGTTCTGCTGCACAACAATGGAGATGGCACTTTCACCGATGTGACCGCCAAGGCCGGAGTGGGTAACGACGGAAACTGGGGCACGGCGGCCGGGTGGTTTGACTACGACCACGACGGCTTACTCGATCTGCTGGTGACGAATTACGTGCAGTATGACGAAGACCATCCGGTGTCGTGCGGAGAAAATAAACCCGGATATCGCGCGTATTGCCACCCAGACAGTTTTCACGGCACGTCCATGCGGCTGTATCACAACAACGGCGACGGGACGTTCACGGATATGACGGCGAAGGCGGGGCTGGTGAACACCGATGGGAAGAGCCTGGCGGTGGTGTTGGCGGATTTTAACGGCGACGGCTGGCCGGACATTTTCGTGGCGAATGATACGCAGCGCAATTTTCTGTATTTGAATAATGGAGACGGCACATTTCGGGATGCGACGTACAAATCCGGCGCGGGATTTAGCGAGGAAGGACGCCCGGAAGCGGGAATGAGCGCCGATGCCGCCGACGTGATGAACAATGGCTTGCTTTATCTTTTCGTCAGCCATCTGGATTTCGAGTTGAACAGNCTTTATCGCAACAACGGCGACGGCACGTTCACGGACGACACGATTGCTTCCGCGCTGGGGCAAACAAATATTCTGAGAAGCGCGTTCGGGGCGCGCATGTTTGACTTTGACAATGACGGGTGGCGCGACCTGCTGGTGGTGAACGGGCACATTCTGGACAACATCCCGCTGTACCATCCGGAGGTGAAGTACGCGGAGGAAAAAGTGCTTTACCGCAACGTCGGCGATGCCGTGTTCGTGGATGCAACGAAAACGCAGAATGCGGGTTTTCGTTCGCCGCGCGTGGGGCGCGGGCTCGCCGTGGGAGACTACGATAACGACGGCTGGCAGGATTTTCTGGTGAGCAATAACGGCGAGGACGCGCAGCTATTTCGAAACGATGGAGGGAGCGAGCCGGCTGCGGCGGGAAATCACTGGCTGGCGGTGCGTTTGGTGGGAACGAAAAGCAATCGCGACGGGAATGGCGCTTTTCTGAAATTAACCGCGGGAGATTTTAGGAGTTACGACCAGGTCAAAGGCGGGATGAGCTATTGTTCGGCGCAGGATCCGCGCATCTTTTTTGGGCTGGGGAAACACGAGCGCGTGGATACGCTCGAAATCCGCTGGCCAAGCGGACACGTGGACGTGCTGCAAAATCTTCCCGCGGACTATTTCCTCACGGTGCAGGAAGGCAATCCGGAGGCGAAAGCTGTGCGCTACGCTCAGCGACACCCGAAATAGCTAGGATGGCGGGGGATAAACTTTGGGTCATAAAAGGAATGATGAACCGATTGAGTTGATCGTCGATGAAGAGACATTTTCCGTTCTAAGCGGGGAATGCGAAAAGATTATAAACACTCGAAAGCGCCTGCCAGATTTCGTATTTCAGCGTCCATTCGCAAAATATTTCGCAATTGAGCATGCCAATATTTTCAAGAAAGAATTTGGGTCATTTCTCTTCAAGTTATCAAATATTTTTGAGGACGAATCTGTCAATTACATGACACTCGATCCTGATCCTGTTGAGTATTACTATCGGAACTTGTCCTTTTTTGGTTTGGCTTCTTTCCGGCCTTCCAGTCTAGTTGAAAGATATATACATGTAATGTCTCGTGAGGGAAACGTCGATTCATTTCGATCCCGTGGGGGAGATGTGGGAGCATTTTGGGGCTCCTCGCAGCAATGGGGAATATTTTGCGACAGAATCTCGTGGGAAATGGCCGTCATTGCTATTTCAGAGAATGTTGATGTACCAACAATTGGCAGTTTTCGATGCATGGATGCGTCATGGCTTTCGGACTACATCAAAGCTCAGTATTTTAGTGAAGATGCTTCTATTGCTTTAGACTTTTCCCAGAGGTTTTTAGCTAACTATTCTATTTAATTGTTGGCGGTCATTGCGTTTAACGCTTCGTGCAAACTTCAACTCGGAAACATTCCTATGGCGGTCAAATCTTCTCCACGCAATTCCAGGATTACGCGCGGAAGCGGCCTCGGGGGCGGGCCATCGAGGACGGAGCCGTCGGCTGCCGAGAAAACTCCACCGTGGCATGGACAGGCGAATACCTGTTGCTCCGGCCGGTAAAATACGGGGCAGGCTGCGTGCGTGCAGAGGCGGCTGAACGCAAGGAATTTGCCTTCCGACGGATGCAGCAGGAAGCAAGGGTGCTCGTCATTCGGGTACGAGATGATTTTCACGGCGCCAACGGGGATGTCTGCGACATGCGCGACAACTTTGACCGGGTAGGAATTCTTTCGCGCGCGGATGGAGATCACCAAGCCTCCGAAAGCTGCGACGATGCCGGCGGTGGTCAGATATTTTGCGAACCGGCGGCGGGGAAGTTGCTGGTTGTCAGTATTTCCGATGGGAATTCTCCTGGGCAACGAAAGGTCGCGTGATCCTTGTCTACGAGTTTGCGCGCGCGGTTCGGTCACCGCTTTGCAGCTCGACGACTTGGGCCTTCAGTTGCGCCACCTCTTGGCGCAGCATTCCGGTAACCACGCGCTCGTACCCGGCTGCGGCGCGCGCGGCGAGACGGTCGAGCATTTCGCGCTCGTCGGCGTCGATGTCATTGCCAGTCTCGTGCGGCCCGAGCAGGACTACCGCGGTGGCTTCAGTGATTCCGCTTCGTACGGGTACGGAAAGACAAGGCGCGTCCATTCCGGGTGGAAGTTCGCGCGAATCCCAATCATCGTGGTTGAGACGAACGGGAGCGCCAACTTGCAAACTGCGCAGTGCGATTGCATCAGATTCCGGGCGCAG
>JGI12649J13570_1000036_pt1 | contig 16638 bp, 19 predicted proteins | sample BlaSpr_A8_OM2_O3_FD_13570 | JGI IMG/M metagenome (IMG submission 13570)
CGCGACCGGCAAGACGTTGAATACTTGGCGAAGACACAGCATCTTGATCCAGCGGTGTTTCGAGAGCGATACAAAGAATTAACTTTAATTGGTCCGCGGGAGTGGCACGACGCAACGCTGGAGTTCTGGCTGGAGGCTTATTTTGCAAAGCCGCAGGGACAGTAAAGCCGCGCAGGGAAGAGGGTTGTGCCGCGCGGGTTTGGCAAGACGAGGACAATCGCAGCGTTGTTTGAAACGGGCGCGAATCTAATCCCCAGCGCTACGGAGAAGGCGACTACCGTGAACGAAGACTACGTGCTGCGTTCGCCGAACCAATAATAACGCACGGAACTCGCTTCAACCTTTTACGAATTGTTATAACAGTTGAGTTGACACCTTGCCCCGACCGACGCCACAGCCATGATCAACGGGGAAACTGGGTGGAACTCCCTGCGTTCGGCTTTCAACAGATTTGTTGGGTGATGTTATCGACCTGCACGCTAATCCTCACAATGGCTTTCAACACAGCTGTGTCCGATTGCGGACGCCTGCTCGCGAGGCAGGTGCCTCCCCAGGACATGAGTTCGGAGTGACTGATTCCTTTTCCGGCAGTCAAGTCGTTAGACAGGCTGTTGGACAAGTCGGACAAGTTCCGCGTGTTGTAGCACATCATGCAATTTCAATGTCAGAGGCAGAATCACTTCACCGTTGCTGAGTGTATCCCAACCAAGATCTTTGGTCTTTTTGACCGTGTGGTCTTTGAGGAACAGCCGAAGAGGTGCAGGCGTACCGTGGTCAAAGAGGATGAGCATCTAGCGATGAGCAGGAGCTTCGAGACTACGCGCAGCAAAATCTAGAACCGCTGTGACTTGTTCTCGCGTCAGGTCGAACCATTCCGTGATGTCTTCTATGCTGGCTCCTGCTTCGAGATTTTCGAAGACTGCAGCCACCGGCATTCGCGTACCCCGAAAGACCCAGGCACCGCTCACTTTACCCGGTATGCTTTCGACCAAGGGGCATTGTGACCAGTCCAATGCTGACATGAAAGAACTCTCCTTCTGATCATCGTACACCCGTTCGCAGTACGCTCAAAGGATGAGAAGAATCTCTCCTCATCTTCATCACCATTATTGACCGAATATATTCCCAAATTCTGAATGTGGGCTCGGTTCCTATCGCCCGCTCGAGCGATCGCGTCGACCATGGCACGCGCGGTGTGCTCACCACCAGGATTTCCCAAATTGCGTGAGGCAGCGTTCAGCACGGCGCCGAACAATTTGATGCTGACGTGATCCCGTGAGTGGAATCTCCCTGAGCATGATGTGCGTCCCATCAACGTCCAGGAAATGATGGACAACGTTCGTGCTTATCTCCAGATTACGCAGGCGAGGCCCACGGTGGTGAGAACTATTTTTGCGAACGCCACGTCAGATACGCAGCCAGATGAAACGTGTCATCAATTTAGTGCCCCGAGTAATATTTTGAGTGGTTGCGCCCGACGTTTGAAGAAAACGGCGTAACCGTTATTGCCACGGCAGCTTGGGAAGGTGATGTCCTTGTGATCAAAGCCAATGCCGATGCCGGTGGGACCATCATCACTTTTATCGAAAGGATGGTTGCTCACAATGAACGCAGTAGCAGAATGACATCTTGGCAGAACGCAGGATTTGGACCGAGCTTTTTGATTTTTCTTCCAAAAGCCTGATCCTGTACCTACTTTCTCGAAAAATGGATCGTCAGTAAAGCGAACCTTCCGTTGCAAGGCAATGAATTCAAAGAACAAAGAGCGCTTGCGTCCAACGGGCATGAGACAAGAATGCTTGGTTTCGAGCCAGGCGCGCTCCGGATTTTTCGTGTGGAGTAAATCCCTGATTCTAAAAGAAGTGGTCGGGGCGAAAGGATTTGAACCTTCGACCTCCTGGTCCCGAACCAGGCGCGCTAGCCAGGCTGCGCTACGCCCCGACCGTGTATGCGCAAGCGGCAAAAAACTCGCGCGAACCAAACTAGAATAGCACAGCTTCCGAGCCACAGCGCAGTTCCCCGAAATATACTCGCCGCAAAACCTCCCGCAATCATTGTCCGGGACGATCCACCGCGTACAGAACCACCTCGAATCCGCGGTGAATCATTTGCCGTTCGTGTTTCATACCCAACTTTTCCATCACGTGAATCGAAGCGCGGTTCGCGGCCATTGCGACCGCGACAATTCTCGCGAGCCCCGCGCGCCCAAACCCATCCCGCAGCACCGCGCTTGCCGCTTCCGTCGCCAGCCCCTTTCCCCACAAGCCCTGCGCGAGCCACCAGCCGATTTCAATCTCCGCCGTGCCGGCCAGCGGTTGCAACCCGCAGAATCCAATCATGGCCGACGTTTCCTTAAGCTGAAGTTTCCACAGGCAATATCCCAGCCGATCGAAATGCCCAATTTGCCGCCCAACGAATTCGCGAATTCGTTCGTCCGGCCAAGGCTTGCCGTCCGAAATATATCGCATCACGAGGGGATCTGCTGCGAGAGGACGCAACAGCAGCCAATCCTCGGGCTGCCATGGCAAAAGCCGCATCCGCGCTGTCTCCAGCATAAAAATACTCGCCGAAATCTATGCCGTCTGGGAATTCAGCTTGGCCGCTTCAGCCAGCCGCACCAATTTCGCTTCCGTAATGGAGGGAATCGCACGAATCGTTTGCACCACGGAGGAATCCACCACGCCGTCGAGCCGCACCAGCGCCACCGCTTCCGCGCCGTGCACCGGCTGTCTGCGGCCCAACGCAAACGTAGCGATGTTCACGCCCAAGTTCCCCAGCGCCGTGCCGATTTTTCCGATCACGCCCGGCACATCACGATTGCGCGTCAGCAGCAAAGTTCCTTCCAGCGGCGCTTCCAGTTCAATCCCATCCAGCAACAAAATTCGCGGCGAACCGTCTTGCGCCACCGTTCCTTCCACCGTGAGCGCATGGCCGCCATTTTCCGCCGCCACTTCCAGCGTGTTCGGAAATCCGCGTTCGCGCCGTCGCGTCGTCTCCTCCACAATCAGTCCGCGCGCGGCAGCCGCCTGCGATGCATTCACCAAATTCACTTTTTCGTCGAGCACCGAATTCAATATTCCAATCAGCACCGCGCTGCGAATCACATGCGAACCCAGCTCCGCCGGCTCGCCCGCGTAGCGAATGCGTACTCGGCTGAAACTCGCCGAAGCCGCAGCCTGCGCCACGAACGCCCCCAGCCTCTCGCCCAGTTCCAAATACGGCCGCAAGCGCCGATATTGCTCGGCCGAAAGCGCCGGCATATTCACCGCGTTGCGAATCAATCCTTCTGCAAGATACTCGCGCACCTGCAGCGCGATCAGCGTGCCCACCTCTTCTTGCGCCTCCGCTGTCGAGCCCGCAATGTGCGGCGTCGCAATCAAATTCGGCAATCCGATCAACGGTGAATTTTTCGGCGGCTCCGTCGCAAAGGTATCCACCGCTGCGCCGGACAAATGCCCGGAGCGCAGAGCCTCCGCTAGGGCCGCTTCGTCAATCAATTCGCCCCGCGCGCAATTGATCAGCCGCGCACCTTTCTTCATCTGCGTCAGCGCCGCTGCGTTAATAATTTTCTCCGTCGCCGCGCTCAACGCTGTGTGCAAAGAAATCACGTCCGACTGCTTCAGCAATTCCTCGAACGAAATCAGTTCCACTTCCAGTTCGCGCGCAGCTGCCGGAGTCACATACGGATCGTACGCCAGCACTTTCATTTCGAGCGCGCGCGCGCGCCGTGCAACTTCCGATCCCACACGCCCCAGCCCCACCAGCCCCAGTGTCTTGCCACGCAATTCCATTCCTGACGAAGTTTTCTCCCAGCGCCCCGCCTGAATCGCCGCGTTCGCTTGCGCGACTCCGCGCGCCAGCGCGAGCAGCAGCGCGAAAGTATGCTCGGCGACGCTCACCGCGTTCCCGCCCGGCGTGTTCATCACCAGCACGCCGCGATGCGTCGCCGCGTCCATATCCACGTTATCGACGCCGACGCCTGCGCGCCCCACCACGCGCAACTTTTCGGCGCGATCCAGCAGCGCGCTCGTCACCTTCGTTGCGCTACGCACGATCAACCCATCGGCATTTGCGATTTCGCTCGGCAGCGCCGCAGCTGACGGCAACACGATCTCCCAGCCTGTGGCGCGCAAAAGTTCAATGCCACGTTCGCTGATTTTATCCGCAACCACGATTTTCATTTTAGGAGCGTAATGGCTGCCCGCAACAGAGTCAAATCCGTTGTGGCTATCACGCAAATTCAAATCGCGCGCACCGCATGCAAATCCGGACGCAAATGCGGTCACTCGCCATTATCCGTGTGGTATTCTGGCTGCACTTCGGGGGGCAACCAATGGGATATATCGAAAAAATTCAGAGCGACCTAACCGCGGCCATGAAAGAGAAGGACGAGCTGCGCCTTAGCGTCCTGCGCATGGTCAAAAGCGCCCTGAAGCTCAAAGAAATCGACAAAATGCGCCCGCTTGACGATCTGGAGTCGCTGCAAATTCTGCAAACGCTCATTAAACAGCGCAAAGAATCCGTCGAACAGTTCACGCAAGGCGGGCGCAAGGACCTGGCGGACAAAGAAGCCAAAGAAATCGCCATCATCGAAAAATATTTACCCGCCGCTCCTAGCGACGCTGAAATGCAGCGCGCCGTTGAGGAAGCCATCACTGAATCCGGCGCGGACTCCCTGAAACAAATGGGCAACGTCGTAAAAGCCGCGCGCGCCAAACTCGAAGGCAAATCCATCGACGGCAAATTGCTCAGCGACAAAGTTCGCGAGCGCCTAACGGAAAAAGCTGCAGGAAAGCCCTGAGATAATTTCCTAGCAACGAAGGCGCCTTCGGTCCGCCCTCGCGACGCAACTCGCCGCGCCGCAACGCCGCACGCCGAAGACGGCCCCGACGTCTCACCCAGGTTGGTCCCGTGCCGCTGCCCGAAACCATCGCCGTAAAATACACCGAAGAAGAAGCCGAATACCTCAGCATGCGTCCGCTGGTCCGCCAGACCTTCCGCGCGGCGGAACTGGTGGACATGATCGTGCAGGTCGCGGGAAAAGATTCCGCGCGCGTGCAACAGATTTTGCGCGCGGGCACCATCGTGTTCCATTCTTTCCGTTACTGGTGGCAGGGATTCGACCCGGACGCTGTGGCCCTCGCGGAAATTCTCGCTAGGTATCCCGATGCCGAGCCCGCGCGCTCGTTCCGCGCCGCGGATTGTGTGGAAGTAGTGCTGGAATCCAGCGGCTCGCCACCGCGCCATTCGCTACGCATCACCAAAGAATCCGCTACGAAGGCCAGCCCGCTGCAAAAAATCGCGCGCGCCCTGCGCAATAAACCCAGCTTTTGGCAAGTCCTGATGAATTTCGCCGAAGAAGCCCGCCCGCGTTACCGCGAATATTCCTACACGCGCCGCGCCGACCTCTACTCAATCGCGCTCACCCCCGCCCAGACCGCCCGCCTCGCCCACGAAGCCGCGCATCACGCTCCGCGCACCCTTCGCGCCGAACTCCGCGAACCTCCAGCAATTTCGCAGATTGTTTTCATCTGCGCCCGTCCCACCGCGAAGTGAATCGCGCCGCGCGGTGCTGACTTATGACTTTCAGCTACGAACTTTCAGTTCTCACTGCGCCAAGCGTCACGCCGGACGATAGATCAAACCAATCACAATCCCCACCGCCACCCATTGAATAAAGTAAGCCACCGACTGTTCCACCGTCAGCTTCCACCCGATATTCAAGTTCACGTAGTTGTGCACCGTAAACGTCCCAATCGCGAACACCCCAATCAATGCGCCGAAGCGCGCGCCTTGCGCCACTCCCGATCCGCCGCGATAAATCATCGCGTAAAGCACCGCCAGCACCACGATTGCCACGAACGTCGCCGCCATTGCCGCCGGCATGTGTTTCATTTGTCCTTCGTGCTGCCGGTACACCGCCGGATACTTCATAAATTCCGTCTTCAGCCAAGGCATCGACACAAACATAGCTCCTCCCACCACAAAATACGCAACGAATGCACCCAGGGCCGCCAGTAAAACTCCCATCGTGTTCATCGGCGCTCCTTTTCAATTCAGAGATGGACGACGCACTTGCGCAGTCCCTCCATGCGCGGGGAGCTTCCCACAAAAAAGAAAGCCCCGGAAGGAAGAAAGTCCTCTCCCCCGGGGCGTGCTGCATCCCCGCATCCGAAACGGCCTGTGCCGCTACCTTCCTGCTGCGGCGGCACTCATCGTGTCATTGAACTTCTTGCAAAACGCATCGTAGCCTCCGCTTGCTTCGGCAAAGCGCAACGGCTTCACGCGTTCCACGCAGATCTCCGTCGCCTCGGGCGAGGTCTTCAGGATTTTCATGCTCTCGGCGATGTAGTCCTTCAGCGGCATGGCGTTCGGATCGCTCGCCTGTCTCGGTCCCGTCAATTCCGTTTGCACGTAAGGCGGGATCAGCTCGAGTACCTGCACCGAAGTGTCGCGCAGTTGGTAACGCAGCGATTGCGTATAAGAATGAATCGCGGCCTTCGTCGCGCAATAGGTCGGAGTCATCGCCAGCGGCACAAATGCAAGTCCGGACGAAACGGTCATAAGCGCGGCCCTTGGCTGTTTCAGCAGCAACGGCAGCAGCGCTGCGGTCAGGCGAATCGGCCCCAATAGATTTGTCGCAATGATCGCCTCCGCTTCCGCGACCATTCCCTTCTGCAAGGCTTCTGGTTTCATAATGCCCGCGTTCTGGATGACCACATTCAGCGCAGGGTAATCCTTCTTTATCTGTTCGGCGAAACTCCGGATCGACTCAACGTTTCCAATATCCAGAACCGCGGACTTCATCCCGGGATTCGCCCCTGCAGCCTCCTGCAGCGATTCTTTACGCCGCCCGGCAATGACGACCTGATTTCCCTCCGCATGAAAAGCCTCCGCCAGTCCCCGCCCGATCCCGGTGCCACCGCCGGTAATCAAAATCGTGTTCCCGCTGATTTGCATGATTTTACTCCTCGCCTCGATAGTTACGCGATCTTGGTTTGATTTTCAACTCTCAACTTTTAACTTGCAAACGGGGGCGGAGCATCCTTCCACACCGCCCAAACGAACGCCTGGAACTTGCGCAGCCGGTGCAGCAGATTGGTCGAAAAGAGCGTGTTTCGCGCCCCCATGTGGGGGCGTCCCAGGCGCAAAAACGTGCGCGAAACCCACACCCTATACGCCGCGTAATCCTCAAGTCTCACCAGGCCCCTGTGGATATCACTGTGGATAAAGGGACCGGCTACATCAGCTAAAAAGCCCAACAAAACCAGCATTTTAAATACCAGCGTGCGACGCCCAACTCGTACCACGCTGTAAACAAGCAGCTTACCAAGAAATCCAGGCCAGCTCTGCCCGTCGCTGGGCGCGCCGGTGCGATTGCTATGGCCGCGTGGAATTTGCACAGGTCTGGGGCGGCATGTTCTCTAAACGTTACTAGCATAGGGATTTGCCTTTCTGGGAAACACATCCGTATTTGCCGCAACTGCGCGTTTTTCGCCGCCGAATGTGCCGCTGCCGTTGACTCGCCCGGAATGCGGGACTATAGTGAAACGACCTTTGGAATGCTCGCGGCCCACGAGCCAGGGGTTTTTCCGGGGACTTCATGAATCTGCCTAACAGCTTGACGACCCTGCGGATCTTTTTCGTGCCGCTGCTGGTCGTTGTGCTGCTCACCCGCCAACCTAATTTTGATTTCTGGGGATTGCCGGTCCACTTCGAAGTGCTGGGCGTGTTGATTTTGCTGGCTGCCGCGGCCACCGACGTGATGGACGGCTACCTGGCGCGTACGCGCAAGGAAATCACCACGCTGGGAATTCTGCTGGACCCCATTGCGGACAAGCTGCTGATTTCCGCCGCATTTATTTCGCTGGTGGAAATGGGATTGATGCAGGCCTGGATGGTGGTGATCATCATCGGACGCGAATTCATGGTGATGGGGCTGCGCGAAATTGCCTCGGTGGAAGGATTGGTGATTCCGGCGTCGCCGCTGGGCAAAGTGAAAATGATTTTGCAGGTGCTGGCGGGATGTACCGTGATTTTGACGGCGAATCATCCGGCGCTGAAATTGGTGGGTACGGTGCTGCTGTGGCTGGTGGTGATTAGCGCGGTGGCCTCGGCCGGGCACTACTTCCAGATGTTCTGGGCGCAAATTAATTTTCGCGTGCAGCAGCGCCAGCGGGGCGCGCTGCTCGTGAAGCCGGAAGAAAAGCCGCAGGATGTCCTCACTCGCTGAACGCGAGAAGCAGTTGCTGTTGCAGATCGCGCGGAGTGCCCTCACTCTGGGTGTCGCAAACAAACCTCCCCTGCGGGATTTTCCCACGGAAGTATTTTTGCAGCAGCCAGCAGGCGCGTTCGTCACGCTGCATCTCCGCGGTCGCCTGCGCGGCTGCGTCGGCCAGCTGCCGGGCCGCGACTCGCTAGCCGCCGTAGTAGCCCACTGCGCCTGCGCCGCCGCGCTGGACGACTCGCGCTTCGAGCCTGTCACAAGCGCGGAGCTGAGCGAGATCGATATCGAGGTCTCGGTTCTGTCCGCGCTGGAAGACGTGACGCCGCAGGCGATCGAACCGGGGAAACATGGTCTGGTCCTTAGCCGAGGAGTGCAGCGCGGAGTGCTCCTGCCGCAAGTAGCCAGTCAGTTCAAGTGGGGAGCGCAACGCTTCTTGGAGGAAACCTGCGTGAAGGCGGGCCTGGATCGCGACGCCTGGAGGGATCCCGCGACGCGTGTGCAGGCGTTCACCGCAGAGGTGTTCAGCGAAGCAGGTTTTCCGTCACCGCCGCAGCGCGCGCAGTCGAGCTAGTGCCCCTTATTAGCGCAGATCAGTGCGCCCACTGCCTTGGACCTACTCGAGCTCGACGTAATCGCCGACGAAGAACTCGCGCAAGCTGAAGGTGGTCAAGACCGTCGCGGAATTGGTACCGGTTCGGAGCACGATGCCCTCGCCGATGACTTCGCGCGGAGTATTGTCCCACTTCCACTTGGCAGGAGAGCTGCCGAAGCCGTATATGCGGCCGAAAACGGTGGCTTCCTTGTCGTTGTCAAATGCGGCCCGCTTGGTTTCATAGGCAAGCTCATGCTCGGTGCCGGTGTAGCGGAAGATGCGGAAGTAGTCGCCGACGCGAACGCCCTGCTGGCTGCCCAGGTTGACGAAGAATACATCGTTGGTGCCCAATTCCACCTGGAACGACTTGCCGATCATCACCATCGCGGTGGCTTTGCCGCTGAAAGGCGCGAAGCGGTCGAAATTGGTCTCAGACTTCAGAGGTGGCGTGGGGCGCTCCTTGAACGGCAGGAGGATGTCTCCGCGCTGCACGTAGTTGCAGGAGTGCTCCACTTGCGCCACAGAAGTATCGGGCTGCGCGACAACCACGCGCACGCGGGCTTCGTCCTCCCACCAAGTGCCTAGCTTGCGGATAATCGCAAACTGCCACTTGGACCACTCAACTTCGGTCGGGTCAACGACCGGACGGATCACCGAGAATTCGTCGCCGACTTTCACTCCCTGGCTGGCGCCTTTGTTGAGGTACACATAGTCGCCGTCCCAGAAGGTAATCTTGTAGTTGGAGCCCTCCCCCGTGATGACGTAGGAGTCTTGCGGGACGGACTCGTTGGTGATGGTCCCGGAGCAATAGACGTCCTTGTAGATAGGGGCGGAAGCGGCGGGGTTCTGCGCCGAAGCGGCGACGCCCGAAAGGCTCACAATCAGACTGGCAAGGACAATTTTCCCACGCATAATGCATGCTCCTTTGAATATCGTGCGCCGCAAAACAAGCGCTGGCCCACAATTAGCCCGATGTACGGACTGTAATGGACGTACTGGAACCCGTCAAGACAATGGTCCGACCCGCTTTACACATTGTGCACCACATGGTACAAGCCCTGTAGTACCTGTACATTAGGACAGGGTACCCCAGAATTCGCGAGAACAGACGCCGCGCCAGTGATCCGAAGACGGCCCAATCCAAGACACTTCCGATGATGGATCGATGATTGCCAAGGACAAAATCTGCGCGGTGGTGGCTGCCGGGGACGCCGCTGGCATGTGGGAGCAGNTCTCGCGGGCTCTGCGAGTTACGCGGACCGTCGAATTGCGCCTCGATTGGCTTGCCGACGAGGGGGAACTGGACCGGTTTCTGGCGCGGCTTGCGAAAAAGCGTTCGCGTGCCATGCTGATCGCAACTTGCCGACGCGCTGTGGCGGGCGGGAAATTTCGCGGGACGATTGCGCAGCAGCTGGTGCATTTGGCTTCGGCGCTGCGCTCGGGATGCGCTTGGTACGATCTGGAGATCGAAAGCTCAGTGCAGTGTCCGCCGGAATTGCTCGACGTGCTGCTGGGCGAAGGGCGGCGGATTGCGTCGGCGCATTTTTTTGGGCGTTCGCCGAAAAATTTGCGGCGGGTTGCAGCGGATTTGCGTCGCGGTGGCCCGGATGCGATCAAAATCGCGGTGCAATGTGACTCGCAGGGACGTAGCTTGGACGTGCTGCGCCTGGCGCACGGGCCGCAAAACGTGATTGCCGTGCCCATGGGGAATGCGGCGATGGCGGCGCGAGTGTTGGCGCTGCGCGAGGGAAGCGCGCTCGCCTATGCGCCGGTAGAGAATGCGACCGCTCCCGGACANGTGTCCCTGGACGCGATGAAGAATTTGTACCGCGCGGATCGGTTGCGCCGGAAGACGCGCGTGTACGGAGTGATTGGCGATCCGATCGGTCATTCGCTATCGCCTGTGCTGCAGAACGCAGGCTTTCAGGCCCGTAAGATGGATGCGGTATTTCTGCCGTTCATGGTGCGTGAGCTAGGGGACTTTCTTCGCAGTGTCGAGCCGCTGGGAATCGCAGGCTTCAGTGTGACGCTGCCACACAAGCAGTCGATTTTGCGACATCTGGACGATTGCGATCCAATGGCGGCGGCGATCGGCGCGGTGAATACGGTGGTGGTGCGCGGCGGCGGGAAATTGTACGGGTACAACACGGACTATGTGGGCGTACTGCGGGCGCTCGAGCGCCGCATCCCGTTGCGCGGCAGCCGGGCTTTGATTTTCGGCGCGGGAGGCGCGGCGCGTGCGGTGGCGTTTGCGCTGGCGGAATCGGGAGCGTCGGTTTGCGTTTGTGCGCGGCGCAAGCAGGCTGCCCAGGCGCTGGCGCGTGCTGTGGGCGGCGAAGCGGTGGAGCGTGGGCGCCTGCGGCGGGAATTTTTCGATGCGATCGTGAACGCGACTCCGGTGGGGATGCATCCGGAGGCAGGCCGCTCGCCACTTGCGGCGCGGGAAATCAATTGCAGGCTGGTTTTCGATCTGATTTACCGGCCTCGGGTTACAAAGCTGATGCAACTCGCGGCGGTGCGCGGCATCGAAACGGTTTCGGGCGTGGAAATGTTTGTGGCGCAGGGAACGGCGCAGTGGGAAATATGGACGGGCGAGCGGGCGCCGGTGAAAGTGATGCGCGGCGCCGTGTTGCGCGCGCTGACGCGCGAAGAGAACTTGGTTAGACGATGATTCAGCCGAACTTCAAAACATTCACAAAACTGGCGCGCCAGGGAAACCTGGTGCCGGTGTACGAGACGTTTACAGCGGATCTGCTGACGCCGGTGGGCGCGCATCTGCGCCTTGCGCACAACGCGAAATATTCGTTTTTGCTGGAGAGCGTGGAAGGCGGCGAAAACATCGCGCGCTACACATTTGCCGGCGCGAATCCGCAGGAAGTATTTCGTTCGCGCGGCCGGAAATGCAGCCTGGAAACGGGCGGCAAACGCAAGAATTTCGAGGCGGATCCGATTCAGTATTTACGTCAGCTGACGGAGCGGTATCAACCGGTGCGGGTGCCGGGTCTGCCGCCGCTGATTGGCGGAGCGATTGGATATTTTGCGTACGACATGGTGCGTTTGATCGAGCGGATTCCGGCGAGCGGGCGCGACGATTTGAATCTGGACGATAGCGTGATGATGTTCTACCTGGGTCTGGTGGCGTTTGACCACGTGCAGCATCGCGTGTGGGTGATTCGCAACGTATACACCGGGGGCGCGGGAAGTTTGCGCGCAAAGTACGGCGCCGCGGTGCGCGAGATTCGGCGCACGCGCCGCAAACTGGAAAGCCCGCTGCCGCGGCCGCGCCGCAGCCGGCGGGGCGGACGGCTGCGCGTGGAATCAAATTTCACGAAAGCGCAATACATGGCGGCGGTGCGCAAGGCCAAAAGTTACATTCGCGCGGGCGACATTTTTCAGGTGGTCCCCAGCCAGCGATTTTCGGCGCGCACCGGTGCTGATCCTTTTGAAATTTATCGCGCGCTGCGCGTGGTGAATCCTTCGCCGTATCTTTACTATTTGAAGCTCGATGAGCTTGCGGTGGTGGGCAGCTCGCCGGAAATGCTGGTCAAGGTGCAAGGGCGCAACATTTCCTATCGGCCGATCGCCGGGACGGTGCCGCGCGGGCGCAACGAGGCGGAAGATCGCGCGCTTGAAGCGAAGCTGCTCGCCGATCCGAAAGAGCGCGCCGAACACATCATGCTGGTTGATTTGGGCCGCAACGATCTGGGCAGAGTGTGCGAATACGGTTCGGTGAAAGTCGAGCGGCTGATGTTCGTGGAACGCTATTCGCACGTGATGCATCTGGTCTCCAGCCTGCGCGGGCAATTGCGCGCGGACGTGGATTGCTTTGACGCGCTGATGGCTTGTTTTCCCGCCGGCACGCTTTCGGGCGCGCCGAAAATTCGCGCGATGCAAATTATCGATGAGCTGGAGCCAACGCGGCGCGGAATTTACGCCGGCGCGGTGATGTATCTGGATTTTTCCGGCAACATTGATTCGTGCATCGCCCTGCGCACGATGGTGGCCAAGGGAGGCCGCGCTTATATTCAAGCCGGCGGCGGAGTGGTGGCGGATTCCGTGCCGGAGCGGGAATACAAGGAGACGGTGAACAAGGCGCGCGCGCTGGTGACGGCGCTGGAAATCGCGCATCGAGGTGGGAACGGAAGCCGCGCGGAATAAGACTTAACAGCGCCGTTTTCAGAGCGCGGGCGAGCTTCGCCGTAGCACCTGGTAGCGCACGGAAGTGCGCCGCCAGGAAAGCTTTCGAGTGCACAACGAAGAAGTTAGAATATGAGAACGCTATGATCCTGCTGCTCGACAACTACGATTCGTTTACTTACAACCTGGCACAGTACCTGGGCCAGATGGGGCAGCAGCTGGATGTGCGCCGCAACGATGAGATCACGCTGGATGAGATTGAAGAGATGGCGCCGGATCGCATCGTGATTTCGCCAGGGCCGTGTACCCCGAAGGAAGCGGGCGTTAGCGTTCCGTTGATACGGCGATTTGCGGGGAAGATTCCGATCTTGGGCGTGTGCCTGGGACATCAGGCGATTGGCGCGGCGTTTGGCGGGCGCGTGATTCGGGCGCCGAAGTTGATGCACGGAAAAACCAGCGAGATCGAGCATGACGGGCGGACCATTTTTCACGGGTTGCCGCAGTCGTTTATCGCCACGCGCTATCATTCGCTGATCGTGGAACGCAAATCACTGCCGCGCGAGCTGGAAATCTCGGCGGAAACCGAAGATGGGACGATCATGGGTTTTCGGCATCGCAAGTTGCCCGTGGAAGGCGTGCAGTTCCATCCGGAATCGGTGCTGACCGGGGCGGGATTTGATTTGCTGAAGAATTTTTTGCGAATTTGATTCGATCCGGCCGTGCGAAATGCACCAGATGCGAACAAAGCGGTCCGCAATCGCCGAAGTTCTTCTACTTTGCGTGGCGATCGCAGTCCTAATTCTGTTTCCACGCGCTGCAGGTAGCGGCGCGGCCTCACCAACGCAGGCCGAAAAATCCCCCGGGCAAATCTACCTAGGTTTTGATGCCAACGACTATCCCGGCGATGACGCGTTGCCCGGGCTGCGACGTACTTTCACGTTTTCCGGCTATTGGCTGAATGCGCCGCCTGGTGCAAAGACGAATTCCTGGACGGGGAAGCGGGCGCAAATGCGGAAAAACACTTTCGGAGTTTTGATCCTGTTCAACGGGCGCCTGGCAAAGGAACTGCAGCCGCCGATCAACCCTCGTGATCTGGGCGCGCGTGACGGGGAGGCCGCGGTCGCGGCGGCGCAGCGGGAGGGATTTTCTGCCGGCGCGGTGATTTATTTGGATATGGAGGAAGGTGGCCGAATGTATCCAGTACAGATCGAATACATTCAGGGCTGGAGCGAGCGCGTGGCATCGGGTGGTTTCAAGGCAGGAGCTTATTGCTCGGGAATGAAAGTGAAGGAAGGTCGAGGGCAAACGATCACAACGGCGGACGATATTCGCGAGCGCGCGCCGGTGGCGGCGTATTTTGTGTATAACGACGCCTGTCCTCCTTCGCCGGGCTGCGCGTATCTGAAAAATCCTCCACCGCCGTCGCAGAGCGGATTTCCCGGCGCGCTCGTCTGGCAGTTCGCGCAATCGCCACGGCGCCGGAATTATACCGGGCCGTGCGGCACGACCTATAATGCGGATGGCAATTGCTATCCGCCGCTAGGCGCTGCGGCTGGTCGCATCCTGCTGGATCTTGATTCTTCGCTTTCTCCGGACCCATCCAGCGCGGGCATGCACGACGTCAACTGATTCACATCGGAATGCAATCAGGTTGCGGACTGGCTGTGGCGGTCTGCGGTGGATTGTGAGAATGACGCCAGAGCTTCCAGTTTGGCGCGGGCTGCGCCGGAATCAATGGATTCGGTGGCGAGGCGCACGCCCTCGAGGAAATCCGTAGCGCGCCCTGCGGCGACGAGCGCGCCTGCGGCATTCGCGAGCACGATTTCGCGCTGCGGGCCGTGTTCGTGGCGGAGGGACGCGCTGCCCAGAACTTTACGGATGATTGCGGCGTTGTGTTGCGCGTCGCCGCCGCGAATTGCTTCCAGCGGTGCGCGGCGCAGGCCGAAATCTTCCGGTACGACGACATAGCTGCGCACCGCGCCATCGCGCAATTCGGCGATGGAAGTTTCTCCACTCAGGGAAATTTCGTCCAGGCCATCGGCGCCGTGTACTGCGAGCGCGCGTTGTACGCCTAATTCGCCCAGGGCTTGCGCGACGAGTTCGGTGAGACTCGCCTCATACACGCCGACGATTTGCGCGGATGCTCCAGCGGGATTAGTGAGCGGGCCGAGCAGATTAAAAACGGTGCGCACGCGCAGCTCGCGGCGCGCGGGAATAGCGTAGCGCGTGGCGGCGTGCATCGCGGGGGCGTAGAGGAAGCCGATGCCGATTTGTTCGATGGATGCGGCGGCGCGTTCGGGCGGGAGTTCGATTTTTACGCCGAGTGCTTCGAGCACGTCGGCAGATCCGCAGCGCGAGCCGGTGGAACGGTTGCCGTGTTTTGCGACGCGCACGCCTGCGCCTGCTATGACGAACGCGACGGTTGTGGAAATATTGAACGTGCCGCGCGCGTCGCCACCGGTGCCGCAGGTGTCCAAGACCACTTCGTCGGGATGTTTGCGGCCGTGGGGAAAAATCGGCGTGGCGTGACGGCGCATGGCGAGGGCAAAGCCGACGACTTCGTCAACCGTTTCGCCCTTGATGCGCAGAGCGATCAGCAGCGCCGCAATCTGTTCGCTGCTGGCGTGGCCCGACAGGATTTCCTCCATTGCGGCTTCGGCTTCGGGGCGCGAGAGGTCTTGGTCCTGGATGAGTTTTTCGAGCGCTTCGTGGATCATTTTTTTGCTTTTTGGCCGCGCGGCGATTGCGAGATCGCGAATTTTCACTCGAGGCGGCTGCTTGCCCGTGCCGCATCTTCCAAGTAAACTAAGTCGTTTTAATTGTCCTCGAATCTTAGCACTATTCAAGGCGACCTTCAGGAAGCCGATGGAGCCGGAATGAAGATCCACGAATATCAGGCCAAGGGTATCCTTGCGAAATTTGGCGTGCCGGTGCCGCGCGGAGAAGTTGTTTTTAAGAAGGATGAGGCGCGGGCGGTGGCGCAGCGGCTGGGAACTTCTGTAGTTGTCGTGAAGGCGCAAATTCACGCGGGCGGGCGCGGCAAGGCCGGCGGCGTGAAGCTGGCGAAATCTGCTGATGATGCGGCGACGCTGGCGGGACAAATTTTGGGAATGAAACTGGTGACGCCGCAGACGGGTGAAGAAGGGCGCATCGTGCGGCGGTTATTGATCGAAGAGGGGCTGGACATCAAGCGCGAACTTTATCTGGGGATTTTGGTGGATCGCGCGTTGAGCGCGCCGATTTTTATGGCTAGCGCGGCGGGCGGAATGGAAATCGAGGAAGTGGCGAAGGATCATCCGGACGCGATTTTACGCGAGGTGATTGATCCGGCAACGGGCTTTCAGCCTTATCAGGCGCGCAAATTGGCGTTCGGATTGGGGCTCACGCCGGAGCAGGTTGGCGCGGCTGTGCCGTTTTTTCAGGCGCTGTATCGCGCGTTTATCGAAACGGACGCTTCGATGATCGAAATTAATCCATGCGTGGTGACGGGCGACGGGAAATTGGTGGCGCTGGATGCCAAAGTGACTTTTGATGACAATGCGCTGTACCGCCATCCGGAATTCAAGGATTTGCGCGACCTGGAAGAGGAAACGCCGCTGGAAGTGGAAGCTTCGAAATTCAAATTGAATTACATCAAGCTGGATGGCGATATTGCCTGCATGGTGAACGGCGCGGGATTGGC
>JGI12649J13570_1000039_pt1 | contig 16265 bp, 19 predicted proteins | sample BlaSpr_A8_OM2_O3_FD_13570 | JGI IMG/M metagenome (IMG submission 13570)
CCCGCGCTCAAGAGCCCGCCGCTCGCTCGGCGACACGGGTCATGCACGGCGCGCCGAGGTAAGCCAACTAAGGTTGGTAACCGTCCGCCATCCACTTTGCGAATAGCTCAATGCGAGCCTGAGGCCAAGGACCTTCCCCTTTCGGGGGCGGGGGCGGCATTACCGCGCCACCGATTCCCCGAATTCTGTCGTAGATGGCGGCCGCGTGCGTTTTGACGTCATCATAGCTTGCCAGGCTGAACGCCGGGCTCATGCCTTTAATGTCTCGCTCCGTAAAAAGCGGGCGAATGTCCATTCGAAAGCTCGTCGTTTTCGTCATTTCGCCTCACAGGTATTGGATTATGCGGATGTCGCGGTCTCCTTCGTGAATCCAAAACTTCCTGTCTCTTGATGGCAGGGTATAGGCTGTTCGTTTCGAGTTTGAACCGAAGAACTTAACGTAACGTGGACGACGAGGAATCTGCTACTCCGGGGGCGTCGCCGCTCCGAATCGATCTCCCAAGGCCACCGTCCTTCAGGCAGCGGTGTGCTGTGCAGCCTGCTGAACTTCCCTGATAAGACCGGTCTCCACGTCGAAAATAAAACCGCGCACAGGAACTTCTTTGGCGATCCAAGGATGTGATCTGACCTTCTTGATCTGTTCCCGTGTGTTCTGTTCAGGGTCCTTGTAAGAGAAGAAGCGCATCGGAGCGGGCGACGCGTCGCCGGTTAAAGCTGTGAGTTTCGCGTTCATCTCATCGTCAGTGAATGTTTCGTGAATCCGCAGCCGGTGTGATTGAGGAGCATGATCTCCGTCGTTCCGAGGACACGGTTGGAAACGATAAGCTCTCCGAGCACATCTTCGGTTACCGCTGGCCCGCCGGTTCGGATAACGTCGATATCGGCTTGCGGCAGCCCCAGGATTTCGGGGAGGTTTGAAAGTCTGGGATCCATGCAGGTTACAACTGCGATCTTGGGGGTTGGATGCGCTCCCAGCTTTCGATCGTATTTCTTGGCATACGTCTTGTTTGCTTCTAGTGCTTTGTCGATAATGCTCATCGCAAATCTCCTTTATTGGCTAGTGTAGGTTGGTCAGAAGAACCTCCGATGCGGGTGGAACCCCCGACCACATGGATCAAGCGGTTGTAATTTAATAGGCTGATGCAGCGCTGATTGAAGAATTCAGCGGAGCCATCTACTCGAGTCGACCATACCAACCCCGGAATCGTGTCAACCATGAGGAGAACGTCTTCCGGCTTTTCACGTTGACAGGAGCCATGGCCTGCGGCTGTCATCCGCGGATTATAGTCCCTTTCCTAGCTTCCCAGTGTATACGGACTGTGAATAGACGCATCCCCACTCGTCCGGCACGGCGAACATATAGAACAGGCTGAGAGAGAGGACCCGAAAGCGATCTGGTAATTGAATCGGAGTGGACCCAGAAAGCTCGCAGTTGCGATGGCTTCGTTTGAACTGACGAATCTCGAATGGGCAGATCCCATGCTCACGAGGCAGGTGCTCTCCTCCGCTGCTACCATCCGCTTGGGAGGCAGCCGCGCTGCCCTGCGGCGACAGATCAAGCTCAGGCTGACGCCCGCTTTCGAGTCTCCGATCCCACAGAGTATTAATGAAGGCGGTGGGGATTCTGGTGCCCGTCGGTACCTGTGAGACTTCTTCTCAAATGCTGCAAATCATTGGAATCGCCGACCTTCTTCTACTTCAGAGCGGAATCTCAATCATCAACGGCGTTCCAATTGGCGAGACGGCAGCGACCTAACAGATTGAAAACAAAAACCTTTGGTAGGGGCGGTGGGGATCGAAATGACAGGCAAACCAATAAGGCTTGCGCTCTCTATGCGTTGCCGCCACCGCCACTCGCCAATTGGAACAAACGGAACAAGCGTCAAGCCCAGCCGTCTCAGGTGTGCCGTGGAGCTGATGCAGCGTCACAACAGCAACTGAGCGTCTAGCTTGGACTCGAACGTTCAACTACGCGCAGACTAAACAGGCTTGCAGGGGTCGCGCGATTTCGCAGCAGCGGTCTCCCGCTACGAAATTCCGGTTAGCCCGTAGTCCTCCCAGAATTTGCCGCAGGGCGCGGTGATCACTNCCNACANGCCGACTTCCGGGTACTGATCCGCGCGGTGCCCATCTTGGATTACTTCCGTATAGCCGACAACTCACGAAGAGACCGGCAAAATTCTGACACTTGTGAGTGAGATGGCGATGTTAGCCGCTACTTCGAAGAGATGAGAATTTTCACCTGGAATGTGCAGCGACTTGCGAATCCCAGTCTAATTCAGAACCGGGATAGCGAGTAGTCAGAAGCGATTCGATAACCGAGGCCCGCGCCTCACCATAAGCTTTTCTGCAATCTCCGGGCTGTCTTCTTCCGAGTCGCGCCTGCCCCGGACGCTTCTGCATTTTTCCTAGGGGGTCAGAGCTTCAGCTCCGGCACAAAGTACAAACGCCAGCCTATGCGGTTATTTCTGCGCGGCGGCGGTAACGAGAAGCGGTTGCGGCAGCGGATGGGCCGCAATCGCCTTCAGTTTAGACTCCCAGTCTCCCGCGTATCTGCCTAACGCCCACTGAATGGTTACCACGCTGAATCCCGAGGTGAGTTCGACGTCAGCGGGAAAAGACAGCAGGGCCGCGCCGGGAGGTTGTTGGCCTAGCTTGAAGACGCGGATGGGGTTATTGCAACAAGTGCCCAACGCTATGAGAAAGTCGCCCGTGGGTGTGAGCACAGCATCATAGACGGGATCATTTGCCTGGGTGGATTTGAGAGCCGAGGCCAGCTCGGCGGCGTGATAGTTTGCACCGATGATCGGCCGCGGAATTGGATACTTGATCTCATAGGCGTTACCGCCATTGCAAACGTGCGGCGCGGAGTAGTCGCTAGCAAGAATCCACAGACTTGCGGAGCTCTTCGTTAATTGGTTGGACTCTTCAATTCCCCAGTTGGTGGGGTCCGGGGACGACACGTCGGGACAGTCGCCGAGGTCGGCGGCGGCTTTTGCGAGGGCATCGGCTTTCTTCTCGGCGTCCAGCGCGGCCGGCCCCAGCGCCGCGGATAAATCCAACGGTTTTTCAGGCTCATCGAACTTGAAGGTTCTGTGGTGCAGCTCGATTTCGAGCGCGCAGGGCGGCTCGTGCATATAAGAAACCGACATCCAATCGGGATTGATGAACTCGATGGTGGCTTGATCGGTTTGAGAACAGGTGGAGTTCGGATCGCCGGGATGGTATTCGCCGATGGCGTGAGGTACGGCTTGAACAGGGACCGCGTATATGAATTCCTGGTAGCCGCCATCGCGAGGCGGCCCCTTGTGGACGCTGCCAACGCGCCAAAAACCATCTCTTCGCGGAATGATGAGGTCAGGTATATCGGCGGCGAGCTGGGCCTTTCCGTCGTGGAAGGTAACAAGAAACGTACGATAGCTGGGATCGTGCGACGCTCCGTTGGCATCATCCCAGGCATTTATGTGGATTCCGATCAGGATCGCGCTTTGGGCAGAGGCGCGCCCGACGCAAAGCATAAGAGCCGCTACGGCGACGATTCTTAGTGTCATGAAATTGAATACTAGCGCGGAAGGCGAGCCAGAACAGCTGTGCAGTGGAAGCGAGTGTCCATCCCGTAATGGATGGCCAGATGCGAAAAGGGACCGGGTTGTTGGCGGAGGCGGAGTTGGATTTGATGATGTTGGCGTATCAGTGGGTGCGCTTCGCATTCGCTCGGGGTAAGTCGCGCCGACAGCCGCGAGACTTGGAGCGAGCCAGGTGCGCGACTGCACAGCCGACACGCCGTTGGCTCTGATCACGTGAGAGCCCGGAATCATGAGGCTCTTGTGATCCGACTCGCGTTAGTTACGTCTGCCGAGGGCGCATCAAGGCTGACAACTCGTGGATAAGGTATCGGTAGCCCACCACTGCAACATGAATGGCAACAGCCTGAAAACGACCGCGAGCCAAGAGTCCGCGTCTTGGGAAGGTGCAAGTCCCAGTGACCTTGCAACCGATTCCGGTCGGATGACGAGCCATTCGGAAACTATGCGGGCCAGAAGTCCGCTTGTGGGAAGCCCCACCAGATTCGTACCCAGAAACGCCCTCGTGGCGATTGACGATGCCAACTCCAGAATGGTCGGCAAGCCGGAAGTTATCCAGAGACGAGGTAGTGCGAAACCAATATCGACTCTTGGCGCGACTTTGCGGCTCGTCGAAAAACACATCAGTCGGCACCTCGCGGTGACGGACCAAATTCACTCCAAGTCCGGTCCTGAGTTTCAATCCACGCGGTACTCGCGGAGGCGGTGGGGATTCCCGTTCAACTTTGCGTCTTTCAGACTGCGCCAATCATTGAAATCACAAGGCTTCGCTGACCCGAAACTTGATCTTGGTCAAAGCCTTTGTTCCGGTTGAAGGGTCCTTAACGAGATAAGAGATTGAAAACAGGAAACTTTGGTAGGGGCGGTGGGGATCGAACCCACGACCCTGGCCTGGAACGGCACAACTCCTTGAGTAACGCTGTCCTCGCGCAGAGTGACTCGAAATTCCATCCGCTGCGCACCATCATGGTTCGAACCGTTGAAGACTTCGTTTTGGCTTTCTCGAACCGAAGACCTCAGCCTCTGCAAGATCCGGTCGTCACTCATGCCGCTGAGAATTGCGGACAAGACCGGATGAATTTCCCTTAATGCCGCCTTTTGCCGCCTCGTTTTTGTGTAACATACCTCACGTCAGAAAGACATGGCGGAAGCGTGTGGGAGAATGACCCACTCGCTTCTGCAGAGGTGACGGAGATGGACGACTTTCCGGAATTCATGAAGCGGGCGGCGAACCGAATCGCGACGAGCAGCCAGGAGACGCCGGGAGTGGAAGATTATTCGGTTGAGTCGCCGAGCTGGCGCGGGGCGCGAGCTTACGGTGTACAATGCGCGGCGCGCGAGCGTTTCAGCATCTGAGCCGTCCGGCGCCGGGCGGGGCAGCAGCGGATTGCATGAATCGGGTTTTGCGCGGTTCGATCCGAAAATAGTGCCGGCGGAGACTTTGATCGTGCCGACGATTACGGTCGTGGACGATACTTTCGACCGTATCGCGATGTGATGGCGGATCTGATTTTGCAGGCGCGGCTACGGGCGAAAACCGCCTGAAGTACGTGCGCCGCTGCCCCCCGATCGCGCCTTGCGGGGGATTCGCGAATTCACAGCCAACCGCGACGACACAATCCGAGGTCAAAGGCAAATTCCGATGCGCCCGCCTAGAAAACACGAGGCCGCTACAAAGTCAAACCCTTAAGGCACGACCTACAGCGAGTACAGAGGGTGCGTGCGGTTAGAACCTGACGACGATTCCGGCCTGAGCGCGGAGATTGTCCTGGGTGCTTTTGCCGATGACGAGGCTATTGCCGAAGCCGGTGCGAACATAATCAATCTGGGCCAGGCGGAAGGAAATATGTTCGCGGAAGGGCAGGTCGAGGCCGCCGCCGATGACGAAATCGAACGCCGTGTTATTGGGCAGCTTACTGAGGTTGATGCATTCTCCCTGGGCGGTGCAGGCGTTATAGATGTTGCGGAAAATATTGTTGTGAGCTCCTCCGATCATAATTTCCGCGAAGGGTTCGAAGCGCTTCACGCGAAAACGGATGACTGGACCGATGGTGTAGGTGAACACGGTGCCGCTGACGGACAGCTGGCAATCCGAGAGGCTGTTGCAGCCCTGAGTGCTGGCGGGCACGGTAATGTTCTGCGCGTAGGTGCCGTAATCCTGAAATTCGGCTTTGAGGCCGACGTGCTTGAAGAAGTAATAGGCGATGGACACGCCGCCGCCGTTCAATGAGGCGTCCGGGACGAAGCCGCCTTGCGGAACGCGGAAGTAGGAATAATCCGCGGCGACTTCTACCTTTTGGGGTGCGTCCTGCGCGACGGCTATAGTGGCAAACGATGTGGCCAGCGCGAGCAAAAGCAATTTCTTCATTTCGAAGGCTCCCGGAAGTCCAGTCAAGGGACGGCTGCGGCACGGCGGCGGTTACACGTAGTAAAGGATTGCGGATGGCGCCGCGCCGCGCGCTGCTATTTTAGCTGCAATTCGGTTTATAAGAACTGAATATCGAGCCGCTATTTTGACGCCTTTCCGGTAGAAGTAACATTTAAATTCTGCGAGGCTGCGATTTGGGAGGCGGCCCTTGTCATCGCTATCCAGACACGCGATTGAACAAACCCTGTATTACATCTGCGTAGCTGGATTAGCGGTCTACCTGGTGAATCAAGTGCGCAAGCCCACGAAATGGGTGGGCAGGCTTTTTCTGTGGATAATGAACATGTCCCATTCGGGGGTTACTGACTGGGGGCTGAAACACGTCGCGATCGGCGAGGGCTTCACGATTCTGGATGTGGGGTGCGGGGGCGTGCGAACGATCGAGAAACTGGCCGCGCTGGCCGCGAAAGGCACGGTTTATGGCGTGGATTACGCCGCGGGCAGCGTGGCTGCGTCGAGCGCGAAGAATGCGCAGTTGATTCAGGCCGAGCGGGTGGAAATCGCGCGAGCTTCGGTGTCGCGACTACCATTTGCCGCGGACACATTCGATCTTGTGACCGCGGTAGAGACGCAATATTACTGGCCCGACCTGGTGACCGATATGCGGGAAGTTCTGGGCGTACTGAAACCGCGCGGGACGCTGATCGTGATTGCGGAGAGCTATCGGAAGGGAGCGAAGGATTGGCTGCACGGGCCGGCGATGAAGCTGGTGCGATCTGCGAACCTGAGCGCTGCAGAACAGCGGGAATTATTTGCGGCGGCGGGTTTCGAGGATATTCGGATTTCTGAAGAACGCGCGAAAGGATGGATTTGCGGGGTGGGCAAGAAGCCTTTGTAGGTTTGCTGCGGAGATTGCGGCACAGGGCTACGCTCGTCGCTTGTCACAAAGCTCAGGTTTCAGGCGGAAATGGTTCTTACGGGCTTGGTTCTTTTTTCCAGCAGAGCCAGCCTTTGTTCCTGATTCATGGGTTCCCAAGGGACGAGCTTCTCTGCGAGGACGTTCATTCTGCGCAGGACAGTCAACTCGAGAAACAGCTCCATAAAATCCAAATCGCGGAAGACCACTGAGCCGGATTCTCTCATTTTGCCGCTGATGCGCTCCAGGTGGGCGGGCATTTCGGTCCAGTGCAAACCGCTGCGGTGATGATGACAGAGGTGGTAACCCTCGTTCATGAAGTTCACTTCATCATATACCGTGACAGTGTTCGCGAAATAGTCTTCGGGGCGCTCTTCGTCGTAGAAGGCGTGCTGGACCCAGGCGGTCATGGCCATGATGAAGTTCATGGCGAGGAGCGGAACCAGCACGTAGACGATGCCGATCCTCCAGTCGTAAATAAAAGCCGCTGCGAAGTAAGCGGAGTAGAGGGTGATTCCCCATAACATACGGCGGCGGTTCTCGTCTTCGCCCCTGGCTTTAAAGTAGGCGTAGGGAATAAGGCCCAGAACCGTCCAAATGTTGTGCGAAAGATACCAAAGAAAATCTATTTTGCTGGTGCGATCGTAAGCAATGGTGGAGGTCGTGTCCTCGGGTCCGCTATTTTCTTTGTGGTGGAGGCGGACATGAACGGTGCGATCGAGTTCTGGAACGTTGCCATAAAGGAAGCCGAGGAAGAACTCGACGTAACGACCGAAGACCTTGTGGTATTTGTCCGAGAAGTAGCCTTGGCGGCGGTGGGCTTCCAGGTGTTTGGCGCTGAACATCCGGACGAAGCGCTGAAACTTGACACCGTAGAGCGAAAGATAGAAAGCGACGCCGAGCCAGAGCCTAGGCTTACCCAAAACGAGTTGGACAGCGAATATGGGCACGGCGGTGAGCGTGACGGACACCATGAGACGCAACGCGGGAGTATCTCGCGGGTCGCGCAAAACTTCTTGGCTGATGCGGTCGAGGAGTCGGTCGTACGTGCGGGAGAGAAATTGATAGGCGTCGTGCAGGGGGCGAATTTTGTCCAGAAGCGCGGCTGCGCCATAGAAGCCGAGAGACGGCACGCCGACCAGCGCCACGGCCACGATGCTTGCCAGAGCCACGGGGACTGAGATCAAGCGAAGTGCGATCCTGAATGGGGCAGACAGGCTCTTCGCAGAGTTTTGTGTTTTTGCGCGAGCGTCTTTTGGCGCTTCGTGCAAATCTGGTTCGGCTAACTTAGTTGCTAGGTGCATGTTCGTTGTTATGCCACTTGACGAGCGCCGTCGGCTTGCTGCGCAAGAGGAATTTACACCCTCGCGGAACAAAGTTCCAGCGGGGAACGGGTACCGGTGATATGACGCGCCCAGAGGACGATTTTAGAACCTTTCTCGCCGGTTTCGGGTCTGCGCTGCTTCGGATGGATTTCGCCGGATTGAGCCTACCAGCCAGCCCGAGGCCTTCAAAAGGGGAGCGAGCAGAGGAGGTTGCACAAGGCGCTGCGGTGGAACCTGTGGCCTCTTTGAAGACCCCACGCGCACTTTTCCGTTGATGCACTTATGGCGCGGACGCGTAAGTTCGACTTGCGCTTGCAACGATCGCCGCCGGACTGAGAAGTTGACCAGCGAGTCAGCGGTCCGGCAACCCGAGCATCAACTGTTTTTAGCGCTTCTCCTCGCCACCTACGTGGCCGCGCCCGTCACGCACTTCATTTCCTTTGAAGTGGGCAACTTTGTCGACGGGCCTTGAGGGCTTATCTCCTGGGTGTGGCGCGGGGCCTTTATATCCATGTTCGGGATGAAAATGATTGTTTACGTGACCATGGAAGTTATCAGGACCATGAAACCATGGGCCAGCGCCAATGAAAACGCCACCCGTAAACCATTCCGGCCCGTAGTAGCCGTAGGGAGCACAGCCATAAGGAGGAGCGTCATAGTAACCATAGGGGCAGTCAGGGGCAGGTCCGACGCTGACGCCGACGCTGACCTGCGCCCCTGCTTTGGGAGCGGTGGCTGCGAAGCAAATCCCAGCAACAGCAACGAGCGCAAGATATTTTAGCCTAATCATATATTCTCCTCAGTATCGCGCGCGGTCGTCATCAGCGCCGCAAGCCGCTATCGAGAAGTAACACTGACGGTTGGTGTCCACAATACAGGCTTTCTGGTATGACCGATCCGAGCTCGTGTGGTGACCTGCGCCGGCCATTATCAACCTATTTCCCACTGGAGCCCCAGCGAGATCAGCGGGGTTCAAGAACGCTGACTCCCGATAACCAGGCATGCGGGCAGTATCGTCTCGAATCGAACGGTCAGGATTTGTGGCCGCGGGCAACTCGAACCGGAGGGAAAATCCAAAAGATAGGTCCGGAAGGGCTGGCATCGACCATACCGTTCTTCCTTAAGTCTTCGCAATATTGGCCCACGTACTTGAAATCCATCAGCGCAACTTGTCCACCGAATTTCAGGACACGCACAATTTCCGAGATGGCTTCGCGGCGTCCCTCGCGACTGGAAATGTTGTGGATTGCAAGATTGGCCACAACAACATCCACGGAGGCGTCGGCATAGGGCAACTTTCGCATGTCGCCATCTCGCACTTCCACGCGTTCGGCAACTCCTTCAAGCGTCGCATTTTGCAGTGTTGCTTCGCGGGAGTTGTTTCCCTGATCCACCTGAGACCAGAGATCGATCCCGATGCTGCGACCGCGCGGAAGTCTTTTCGCGGCGGCGATCAGCAGTAGGCCATGGCCGCAACCAACATCGAGCACCGTTTCATCCCCGCGAAGGTGCAGACCGTCGAGGAACCGGTCGCGCGCGCGAAATTTCCCGTAATAGCTGCTGCCCATTAGCAGGAGAGATTCGATAAACAGAACAATGCCGCAATAAAACATCGAATAACTGATGCCGATCAAAGGTCCAATATTTCGTGGCGTAGCCCATTCGAGCGAGAAATACCCCAACGCAAACAGCGCGGGGCCGCCAAAGAGAAATCCGCGGACCAGGCCCGGAGCGTCCAATCCGTAATCAGGTTTTTTCTCTTGCATTCAATTGCACTGGAAAGGGATGGTAACAGAAAACATTCTCAAGTCCCGACCAGCCGTGTCACCGGAAACTTGAAAAATTTCCACAGGTACGATTACCGCGGTAATCAGGGCATATCTCGGTCGGGACGGCACGATGAAATTAGAACTTCTCAGACCGAACTTCCTTCTATAGGACCAGGTATTGATGGATAAAAGCGATGGCCATGCTGCCTTCGCCCACTCCACTCGATACTCGTTTGATGGAGTTATGGCGCACATCACCGGCCGAGAACACACCCGGGAGGCTGGTCTCCAACGGAAATGGGTGGCGATCGAGTTTCCAGGTGGTGAGGTCGCGCCCGGTGCAGATATAGCCGCGTGGATCCCGCTCCAATTCGCCTGGTAGCCATGAAGTGCTGGCATCAGCGCCGATCATCACAAACAAGGCATCAGCTTCATAGCTCAGTATCTTCTCCATCTCATGAGGCGCTTGAACACGAGCCTCAATTCGTTCCAGGTGATTTTCACCGTCCGCCGAAACAACCTGCGTAAAGGGAAAAACCTCGATGTTAGCCTTCGATGCGATCTGATCAATCAGGTATTGCGACATGCTGAGTTTCAGCCCTTCGCCCCGTACCAATACCTTTACTTCAGCCGCATAGCTCGACAAAAATATGGCAGCTTGTCCTGCTGAATTTCCGCCTCCTACCATGAAGACCTTTTTGCCGATTACATTGGTCGCCTCCTGACGTGCCGCTCCGTAAAATATGCCGCGCCCCAGCAGGCGGTCTTCACCCTTGCCTGCAGCCGACGCCAGTCCACGCCTGTGGCTAACACCACGGCTCGGGCTGACACCGACTGGCCTCCGTCAAACTCGCAGACATAGCCTTCACTCGCGGGAGTAAGCTTTTCAACCGACCGCGTCAGCGCAACTTCGGCGCCGAAACGAGTCGCCTGCTTGAATCCACGCCCGGTTAGGTCTTCCCCTGAAATCCCTTCAGGGAAGCCCAGATAATTTTCGATACGCGATGATGTACCGGCTTGTCCGCCTGCTGCACAGCGCTCAACAATCAGCACGCTTAGCCCTTCAGAACTCCCATAAACGCCGGCGGGCCATACCCGCTGGTCCGGCCCCCACCACCACCACGTCATAGCTGTCGCGACGGGGCTTGGTCTGGAGTTGCAGGGCTTCGGCAATTTCCCTCGTGGTCGGCGGCGCAACAAAAAGTTGTCCGTCAACACTTACGGCCGGGCAATCAGGGTCGTCGGAGACGCCGGTAGGCACCCGCTCCGGATGGCGATCACGATCGATCCACTCGTAGGGAATACGGTTCGCGGAAAGAAAGGTGCGGATGTTGTGGCAGTCGGCATCCCTGTTACGGCCGAAGATGAACACCCGCGATGTTGGTAAAGAAAGCGAACGTTGCTGGATCAGCAAGAGCCGTTCGCCCACCGTCTCCAGGATAATGGCGCGGGCCTCTTTGGAGTCCCGAATCAAGCGATGAAACTGCAGCTTATCCAGGCGCGCGACGCGGCACGAGGTTTGCGCTCGCAATGAGCCGAAGAAGGGAGTGCCGATCAGAAGAGGCACTTCACCGAAGAAATCGCCCTCTTTGAATTCGTGCTCCGCAAACTCGGTCTGCTTTCCGTGAACATCGAGAACGATCCGCAGTCGGCCTTCCAACACCGCATAGAACGAGGGGGGCGCTCCCTCTCGAATGAGCCATTCTCCTGGTTTGAGTCGCACGTCGGCGACAGTTTGCGTCAGTCGAGCGCATTCGGCTTCATCAAGACAGGCAAAGATTTTTGCTTGTCGCAACTCTTCTGCAGTGAACACGTCCCCGCTCCACAGTCGCTAAAATAATCGTCACACTTATGTACCACAGAATGCTGTCGATGAAAGCCCAGCTTATCTGTCCTGGGATCGAGCCGCCTCGTGCAAACGGCGCTGCGTCGCCAATTGTGGGGCGGCAGTTCTCGGCCCGCGTGCGGCAGCAGGGAGCGCAAAATTCCGTTGCCTGGATCAAGAATGGCACATGCTGTTGGGCGATGTTCATGGCAATGGCGTGACTTTCAATGATGCAAACGAGGCGTTACCGGAGATATGGTGAGGTAATCTCTTCGGCATCAACCACTACGTGTGACTGAAAGGTGGGGTTATGACTTCTAAGGAACCAGACGAACATCCAGATGCAGCGGCGGTCGCAGACGTAAAGCGTCACACACGAGATCACCAGCGCCTCCGGCTGAAGCGCTCGATGTATTCCGTGGCGCTACTTTTCCTCAGCTGTGCGTCAGTCGTTCCTTTTTCGAAAGGGCATTCGCTTCACGACCATGCGGAGCCATTCGGTACGTTACTCGTATGGTTGTCGCTGGGCCTTCTGTTGCTCTTCGTCTATTGCGCTGGCATGGTGGTGATGAGCTGGGTAGGTCTGCGTGAAGTGTTGAAGAGTGATGACTGACCCACACAGGGCGCGCACGGGACGATCAATACGTCGCTCGGCCCAGAGGTGTGGCATTTCGGCAGAGTTGGGCGATAAACGAACCGCAATTTCTAGAAACCATCGTTTCTGTTGGGTTTTGGTGCGCCCGGCGTGATTCGAACACGCGACCTTGTGCTTCGGAGGCACACGCTCTATCCATCTGAGCTACGGGCGCAATCGGAAATTAGATTGAGTGCAATGATTGTATTACGTTCGGTTGTGGGCTCGCAATGGAAAGGCAAAGGCGAAAATAGAAAATGGAAAATTCAGACTGGTTCGTGATTCGACAAATGCAAAGGGCCGGCGAGATGCTCACGCGGTTCTGAGGTTAGTTGTGGCTGCCGCCGAGTTCGCGGACTATGGCGCCTACGAAGGACTTGGCGTCGCCGAAGAGCATTAGGGTTTTGTCGAGGTAGTAGAGGGGATTATCGATGCCGGCGAAGCCTGGACTCATGCTGCGTTTGATGACCATTACAGTGCGGGCTTTGTCCACGTCGAGAATGGGCATGCCGTAGATCGGACTGGAATGATCATTACGTGCGGCGGGGTTGGTTACGTCATTTGCGCCGATCACCAGAGCCACGTCGGCTTGCGGGAATTCGTCGTTTACTTCATCCATGTCCAGAAGTTTGTCGTAGGGAATGTCCGCTTCGGCTAGAAGGACGTTCATGTGTCCCGGCATGCGGCCGGCGACGGGATGAATGGCGAACTTCACGTCCACGCCGCGCTTGCTGAGCGCGTCGTAAAGTTCGCGGACTTTGTGCTGGGCTTGCGCGACAGCCATGCCGTAGCCGGGAACGACAATCACTTTATTGGCGGCGCCGAGGATGGCGGCGGCCTCTTCGGCAGAGGCGCTGCGCACAGGGCGCGCTTGTTGCGCAGTGGTGCTGGCGACTTGCTCCTGTCCAAACGCGCCGAACAGCACGTTGCTGAAAGAGCGATTCATGGCTTTAGACATATTCACGGAGAGGATAAAGCCGGAGGCGCCGTCTAGAGCGCCAGCGATGATGAGCAGTTTGCTATCGAGCACGAAACCCATGGCTGCGGCGGAAAGTCCGGCGTAGGAATTGAGCAGGGAGATTACGGTCGGCATATCGGCGCCACCGATGGGGATGATCATTAGGACGCCGAAGAAGACAGGAATGATGAGCATCAGCGGGAAGAGGTGAACGCGGCTGGGATCGTGGACGAGGTATGCGGCGATGGCGATGGCGATTGCCAGCAGCGAGAGGTTAACGAGGTTCTGACCTTTATATGTGATGGGGCGCTGCGGCAGAATTTCCTGGAGTTTTCCTGCGGCCATGAGGCTGCCAGTGAAAGTTAGCGCACCGAGAATCACTTCCATTGCAAGCACGGACATCATGAAGGGCGGCACGTTGGGCGCGCGCAGATAAAATTCGGCGGTGCCGACAAGCGTGACGCAGAAGGCGCCAAACGCGTGGCTGAGCGCGGTGCGCTGCGGTACGGCGGTCATGTGCACCATGCCGAGTGGCACGCCAATGAGGGAGCCGAGGACCAGAGCGATGGCAATCCATTTGTATTCAATGATGTTGTGATTGAGCAGAGTGCCGCCGATGGCGAGCAACATGCCGATTTCGCCGGCGCGTACGCCGCGGCGAGCGGTGGCGGGCGTGCGCATCCACACCAGAGCCATAATGAAGAGCGCCGTGGCGACCAAATAGATGATTTCGATGAAGGTGTCTGTTCCGAGCCAGGCGGTCATTATTTTTTGGGCCCGCTGGTTTTGAACATTTTGAGCATGCGATCGGTGATGAGGAAGCCGCCGACGACGTTGCTGGTGGCGGCGACGATGGCGAGCGCGCCGAGGATGGTGGACAGAGTGCTGCGATGTTCGCCGGTGAGTATGATGGCACCGACGACGGCGATGGCGTCGAGGGCGTTGGTGAGGGACATGAGCGGGGTGTGCAGCAGCGGAGAAATCTGGCGAATGACTTCGAAGCCTATGAAAGCGGCGAGCATGAAAACGTAAAGGCTGGTGAGTAAATCCATCTTCATGATTATTTGTTCTCCTGAGAGGCGGTGACCAAAGGCGGCAGTTTGTAAAATTCGCGCAGGCGCTGATTGACGATTTCACCGCCCGTGGTAAGCAGCGTGTCTTTAATGATTTCATCGGCGGGATCGAGGCGAAGCTTGCCCTCTTTTACGATGTGGAGAAGAAACGCGGAAACGTTGCGCGCATACATCTGACTGGCATGGTAGGGAACCGTGCTGGCGAGATTGTACCATCCGATGATGGTAACGCCGTGCGCGACGATTTTTTCCCCGGGCTGAGTGAGCTCGCAATTTCCGCCGCGCTCGGAGGCGAGGTCCACGATCACGGAGCCGGGCGACATACCTTTGACCATGTCAGCTGTGACGAGTAGCGGCGATTTTGTTCCGGGGACTACGGCGGCGGTGATGACGACATCGCTTTCCGCGACTACTTTGCCGAGGAGTTCGCGCTGGCGGCCGTAGAATTCTTCGCCTTGGGCGCGCGCGTAGCCGCGCGCGTCTTCTGCATCCTTGGCTTCGATGGGCAATTCGACGAATCGGCCGCCGAGGCTTTGCACTTGTTCTTTGGCGGCGGGACGCATGTCGTAAGCCGAGGCTACTGCGCCGAGACGGCGCGCGGTGGCGACGGCTTGCAAGCCGGCAACGCCTGCGCCGATTACGAAAACGCGGGCTGGTGTGATGGTGCCGGCGGCGGTGGTGAGCATGGGGAAAATTCTGGGCAGAGTGTCCGCGGCGATGACGAGAGCTTTGTAGCCGCAGATGGTGGCCATGGAGGAAAGCACGTCCATGCTTTGTGCGCGGGTAGTGCGTGGCATCAGCTCGACGGAAAACGCGCTGACGTTGCGCCGGGCGATTTGCTGAATTGTGTCCAGGCCGCCCAGTGGACGAAGAAATCCTACGAGCGCTTGATCCTTGCGGAGCAGCGGGAGGTCGGCGTCGCCGGTCTTGTCGTTCGAGCCGTAGCACAGAACCTGCGCGATGATATCGGCGTTGCGAAAAACTTCGGCGCGGTCGGGGATGATTTTTGCGCCTTTGGCTGTGTAGGTGGCGTCGGGATAGCCTGCTTCCATTCCAGCGCCGGCTTCGACGATTACTTCGAGGCCGCCTTTCGCAAGGGTGGGGATCACGGCGGGGACCAGGGCTACGCGCCGTTCACCGGGATAACTTTCTCGCGGGACGCCCACGATCATGAAACTTCCTCCTCCGAAAACGGACGGTTGAATTGCGGTTGCGGTTTCAGTTGCAGGAAAGGCCCAGGGTGAAGAGGGCAAGAAAGATTGCCGAGGCTGCACGCGGCTTGGCGCGCGATCCTGAAACCAGAAATCATACACCAGGGCGGGGATTTTTTGTCCGGGTTCGTTGCGTACGGAATGCATCGTTGGCTGGAACTTGCCGGTTGCTGGGGCGCTGGTTGCTTTATAATCCGCGCGGAAGTGTCTTGGAATCGAGCTTGGGATGAGGCGCGCTGCGCCGACCTTTGATTGGGCCGCACGCTGCTTGGAGGAAGGAGACCGCTTGTGACTGCTTGCCCTGGTAGGTTGTGTGCTGCGCGGAATGGTTTGCGATGGGGCGTTGCGCGGCTGATGTTGGGCTGCGCGATATTGTTTTGCGCCGCTCCCGCGCAGGCACAGAACCGGGATCCTTCGAGCGCGCTTTCTGCTGGGGCGCATCGCACGATTGCGCAATTGAGTTCGCTGAATGCGATTCCTGCGGGCGATTGGAAATTTCATGTGGGTGACGTGGCGCACGGCGAAGCGACGGAGACGGATGATTCGGCCTGGCAAACGGTTACTGAAAATTCCCGCGCCCCGACGGAGGCGGTTTGGTACCG
>JGI12649J13570_1000043_pt1 | contig 15984 bp, 15 predicted proteins | sample BlaSpr_A8_OM2_O3_FD_13570 | JGI IMG/M metagenome (IMG submission 13570)
CCGAGGGCATTCAGTCCAAATATCCGATGGTGACATAGATAATATTGTGACATTGTATCGTTTAAGACGTGCCAGCGGACGTCCGGCGGATGATACATAGTATATGTGTTATACAGATCGGCGGAACAATACCTAATACACGTACCTAACGTGTCCGATGGGTGGTGAGATGTTATCCGCCAGTCCAACATCAGATATTAACTATACGATTAAATCGGATGAGCCGACTGCTTAGGATAGGCTTCATATCAATCAATAAGCATTAGCCAGACACTGAGTGAATATTCAGTCCGTGTACTGTCGGCTTAGCCTGACACTGGATTGAATATTCAGTCAGTGTACTTATTGGTTAGCCTGACACTGACTGGATATTGACTCTGCGTACTGTCGGATTAGCCTGACACTGGACTGAATATTCACTCAATGTACTCATTGGTTCGCCTGACATTGACTGAATATTCACTCCGTGTACTGTCGGATTAGCCTAACCTTGGACTGAATATTCATTCAGTGTACTTATGGGTTAGCCTGACATTGAGTGAATATTCACTCCGCGTACAGTCGGATTAGCCTGACACTGGATTGAATATTCAGTCAGTGTACTTATTGGTTAGCCTGACACTGACTGAATATTCAGTACGTGTACTGTCGGATTAGCCTGACACCGACTGAATATTCACTCCGTGTACCGCCGGATTAGCCTGACATTGGACTGAATATTCACTTAGTGTACTGTCGCATTAGCCGGACACTGACTGAATATTCACTCAGTGTACTTATGGGTTAGCCTGACATTGAGTGAATATTCACTCTGCGCACAGTCGGATTAGCCTGACACTGGATTGAATATTCAGTCAGTGTACTTATTGGTTAGCCTGACACTGAATGGATATTGACTCTGCGTACTGTCGGATTAGCCTGACACTGGACTGGATATTCACTCAGTGTACTCATTGGTTCGCCTGACATTGACTGAATATTCACTCCGTGTACTGTCGGATTAGCCTAACCTTGGACTGAATATTCACTCAGTGTACTTATGGGTTAGCCTGATATTGAGTGAATATTCACTCCGCGTACAGTCGGATTAGCCTGACACTGGATTGAATATTCAGTCAGTGTACTTATTGGTTAGCCTGACACTGACTGAATATTCAGTCCGTGTACTGTCGGATTAGGCGGACACTGGATTGAATATTTAGTCAGCGTAATTATTGGTTAGCCTGACACTGACTAAATATTCAGTACGTGTACTGTCGTATTAGCCTGACACCGACTGAATATTCACTCCGTGTACCGCCGGATTAGCCTGACACTGGACTGAATATTCACTTAGTGTACTGTCGCATTAGCCGGACACTGACTGAATATTCACTCCGTGTACCGCCGGATTAGCCTGACACTGGACCGAATATTCACTCAGTGTACTGTCGCATTAGCCGGACAATGACTGAATATTTAGTCGGTGTACTGTCGGATTAGACTGACACTGACGGAATATTCACTCCGTGTACCGTCGGATTAGCCTGACACTGGACTGAATATTCACTCAGTGTACTTATCGGTTAGCCTGACATTGACCGAATATTCAGTCCGTGTACCGTCGGATTAGCCTGACACTGGACTAAATATTCACTCAGTGTACTTATTGGTTAGCCTGACACTGACTGAATATTCATTCCGTGTACTGTCGGATTAGCCTGACAATGGACTGAATATTCACTCAGTGTACTTATTGGTTAGCCTGACACTGACTGAATATTCACTCCGTGTACCGTCGGATTAGCCTGACACTGGACTAAATATTCACTCAGTGTACTTATTGGTTAGCCTGACACTGACTTAATATTCATTCCGTGTACTGTCGGATTAGCCTGACACTGGACTGAATATTCACTCAGTGTACTTATTGGTTAGCCTGACACTGACTGAATATTCACTCAGTGTACTCATTGGTTAGCCTGACACTGACTGAATATTCAGTCTGTGTACTATCGGATTAGCCTGAAACCGACTGAATATTCACTCAGTGTACTCATTGATTAGCCTGACATTGACTAAATATTCAGTCCGCGTACTGTCGGATTAGCCTGACGCTGGATCGAATATTCGCTCTGTGTACTCATCGGTTAGCCGGACAGTGAATTGAATATTCACTCAGTGTACTCATTGGTTCGCCTGACACTGACTGAATATTCAGTCCGTGTACTGTCGGATTAGCCGGATAGTGGACTGAATATTCACTCAGTGTACTCATTGGGTAGCCTAACACTGACTGAATATTCAATCCGTGTACTGTCGGATTAGCCTGACACCGACTGAATATTCACTCAGTGTACTCATTAGTTAGCCTGACACTGGACTGAATATTCACTCAGTGTTCTGTCGGATTAGCCTGACACCGACTGAATATTCACCCAGTGTCCTGTCGGATTAGCCGGACAGTGGATTTAATATTCACTCTGTGTACATATTAGTTCGCCTGACACTGACTGAATATTCAGTCCGTGTACTGTCGCATTAGCCTGACACCGACTGAATATTCACTCAGTGTACTGTCGCATTAGCTGGACACTGACGGCATATTAAGTCAGTGTACTGTCGGATTAGCCTGACACTGGACTGAATCTTCACTCCATCTACTATCGGATTAGCCTCATACTGACGGTATATTCACTTCGTATACTCCTTGGTCTGCTCGACAGCTCATCTAACATTGTTGGAGTGGGTTCATTGGATTATTCAAACGCTGATGAAACATTCACTCAGTGTACTTATTGGTTTTCCTGCCAGCATATCCAATATCGTCAGCGTAGGCCATTCCGATTGTGCCTCAATCCGACAAACATTATTCCGACTGCAAACTTGGATCTGTCTTACAAATGACGCAGAGGGCTTTATTGGCAAGGTAGGTACATAACAATAATATATAACATTAATCAACGAGCTGAGCAATGTCCTCGCAAATCATTGAAGCTGTCTCGTGAGCCTTCGCTGCTGCCTCATGAGCCTTCGCAGCCACGCTTAACTCCTGTCCGAGATGCTCAAACAACTCACGCATATCCTTCTTCTCATTGACCTTGGCGGTACGTGTTGATTTCCTCGTTTTCCTAGCGGGAGGAGCGGGAGGACCAGGAGGGACCATGATACCGTCAAATCGCACTTGGGAAGTGCCAGAGGAGGACTTGTGGCGCTTTCCGCTTGGCTGAGCGGTGTCGACGTCGGAGCCCAATATCTCGATGCGTCCGATAGAGGAGGCATCTGTGGTCGAATACGCCTTGCGCTTTCGAGGTGGTTGGGCCGGAGACTTTGGCTCCTCTTTGACGGTCTGGCGACGGCGACCTGTAAATGAGACAATATCTATTAGTGATGTAATGCTCAAGACCGATGGGTGATGGCTTACCACCATTGCTGCAGCTCTTCTTCTGCTTCCAGCAGAAATTACATGCCTGTCCGGTCGGACCCGAGCAAGTAGTTTCGTGAGCCCGGGCACAGTTGGCACAGAGCTATGAAGAGTTCGTGAGTAGATTATTTGTATTCATAAAGGAACACTTACCACGCCGTGAGTGGTCTGGGGAGCCTTTTTGCGACCTTCCTCCTCAAGCTCGCGCTTGGTTTTTGTCTTACTAGTGTCCTGACAAAATTGTTGATCAGAATATGTATATAAAATGGCGACCATATTTACGGATACACTTACCGGCTGCTCTTCCGCACCGGACTCGCTGCCCTCCTCTTCCTCCCCGTCCTCCTCGTCATTATCGGACCCCTTCTGCGAATTCCGCAGCGCCTCCTTTCTGGCCGCGAGATCGCGCTCAACAGCCTCGATTTCAAGCCTATCCTTCTCCATCTTCTCCGTCTTCTCCCGCCTCTCCTTCTCTTGCTGCTCGGCAAGCATTCTAGCCTCGTTCTCTCTCACCTTTCGCTCCTCCTCCAACCTCTTTGCTTCAGCCATGTCCGACGCCCTTTGTTGCTCCAATTCGGCCTCGCACTCCGTTACGGCATTATTGCACAAATTGAGGAGCGCTGTGAGGACGTCATGGTGATCAGGTTGCGAACGCATGACACGTTGAAATTTGTTCTAGTAATAGTGAGTGCCTGATTAGTAAGTGGCTGAATTGATAGTGTGATGTGCGTGTACATACCAGGAGAGAGTCCATGCGATCGCACCATTGCATCGCCAAACCTTCATCATACCGCCCGTTGCTGGTTTTGACAGGCTGGTTTCGGCAGTGGGAGAAGGTTGTGTGGGCGATATGGAGATTTGATGACGTGAGGTAATCAGCAAACGCGTCGGGTGCCTCTAACGGGTTGGGGAATGACATTTTTCCGAAAATCGCGTCCCTGGATACTTGCAACTGTGGGGAAAGCCTGAGGAAACCAACTGACGCGTCAAAGTCCGATTCTCACGGCAATATCATGTTCTCACGTTGTGGCTGATGAACTTAGTGCAATATATCTTTTTGTGTTCCTATTGTGTTCGATTTTCGATCGTGTGTCGGAATCAGGAACAAGAGAAGTTTCCAAGTAGTAAATCACATTACGACATTGATTCGCGCGTCGGAAGGATGTTCTCATGAACAGACAAGGTTTCAAACACTAAATCAGTGGACTTAGAAACCGGAGAGAATTCCAAGGACTAAATCACATTAAAATACTGATGAGGGCGTCGGAATAACTTTCCATGGGACTGTCTAACTCAGGAACAGACAATAGCTTAAGCATTACAGTATCCATGAGCGCATCGGATTGACTTTCTATTGGTTTGTCGGACGCGGGAACAGACGGTGTCTGTCGGATCGAGGAACCAGAGAAAGTGCCGAGTAGTGAATTACAATACGACATCGATGGGTGCTATAAGATGATGTTCTCACAAACAGATAAGGGTTCAAACACTAAATCACCGGGCTCAGGAATCAGAGAAAATTCCAGGGAATGAATCACATTAGGATATTGATGAGCTCATCGGAATAACTTTCCGTCGGTGCGTCGGACTCGGGAACACACAAGGTTTGAAGCACTTAATCAGCTGGTTCGGACAGCAGAGAAGGTTCCCAGCACTAAATCACATTACAATATGGATAGGCGTGTTGGAATGACCTTCTGTTGGTCTGTCGGACTAAGGAACAGACAATTATTTAAGCACTCTTTCAGCTTGTTCAGTAAACAGAGAGAATTCCCAGCACTGAATCGCATTACAATATGGATAAGCATGTGGGAATGACTTTTTGTTCATCCGTCGGATTCAGGAACGGCCACGGTTTCAAGAACTCTATCAGTGGGCTTGGGATCTGGAATAGCTTCCCAGCACTAGATCACATTGAAATGTTGACTGGCGCGTCGGAATGACTTTCCGTTCGGCTATCGGACCCAGGAATAGAACTAAATGACTTTACAAATTTTATGGGGGCATCTCAATGACATTCCGCTTGATATATGCAACATTTTAACTAACTGGGCGAAATTAGGAGCGTTTACGCTTTGAGGGGGCGGATCCTCCACTGGCAGCCCTACCGCGCTTTGCCCTTTGCCTGTTTGCCATCAGTAATTATAGGAAATTGAATAGTTGAAAGGTCTTACAGTGTGGGCTCGGCGAGGATAGCACTGAATATGCTTTCCACACGCTTGATGTTGGCCTTCCAGTCATTTCCGCCGCCTGAATACTCCGCCTGCCAGTAAAGACACAGCAAGAGGCCCAGAATACCTGTTTTTCCCGGGCGGCACCATATTGCCGCCATCGCAGTACCACCAATGTTCGATGTGGTCGATAGTAGTCCATTCAAATAGTCGGTGAACACCTTTCCGAAAGTGTCCGATGGGCGTTTCGCGTCGGTCTTCATCAGCTTCGCATTCATCCACTCTTTCCATTCCTCGGGAATGGAGGCCTTGCGGATCTCAGTGAACGAGAGATCGGTCCGACTGGACTTGGTGAGCGCGCTTTCAGCCCGAAGCCATAGAGCGGCGAGGGAACGCCATTCGCCTCCCAGGGACTCCCAACGCTCACCGGCAAGCGCAACCTCTTCGCGAAGGTGAACGAGTGACGCTGGTACGTTACCCAGGCCGGGTTGACTGAGATGATGTTATTAGATGTGTTGGAGGGATGGGGCACAATGACATACCGTTTTTCCGCACGCGTCTTGACCTTCTCCCCTCCAGCGCTAGCAGAAGTTTCCTGCGATGTGGATGCTTTGCCCGATGAATTCCACATCGGATAGGCGGCCTCTAACTCTTGAAGCCTTTATATAGTATGGTTATCGATTTGACAACGAGTCTCATTGATGGCGCTTACGTCTCAATATACCCGGATATGATGTTTTCGATCCTGTGACTCAGTTGCTCGTATTCGGAAAACGGATAGGAACTGTTGAGAATGTATGGGGGGACGTTGGAGTATATCCCTGGAAACTGCGCGACCCAAAGAGCTCTGAAGGCGAGTCCAAAGGCTAAGGCGACGAGCTCCACCTGGTCGTATGATGCAAGCGTATCTCCATCGGCTGTGATTGGGTCATTGCCAACCCACCGCGCGAATTCCGACAGCGCAGACAGTGAAGAAGTCGATTTGGTGTCGTAAAAGGCGGCGGGAAGGTAGTTATCGTTTGATTCCCATGTGACCCATGCCGGTGGGGATTCCTCCAGGAGGTCGCCATTCTGGACACTAATTAGCCAATGTGTGTGCCGATACATGTTTACTCACCTTAGCCGCATAAAGCAGAAGCTGCAATTTCTTGTAGTTCATGTCGCTGGAAAGTGATGCCAGGAAGGCGCGACGGGTCTTCCGCGTTGCGGACGCACTCATTGGAGATGGCGACACCATCAGCGCATTAGCCGGCCCTTCCACACGAGGGGCGTCCTCGGTCTCCTCACTATCCGACTTGTTGCCTTTGTCCTGATCGTCGGACTCATCACTCTCAATATACCGAGCCTTCCCCTGGCTGGCCTTTCGCTTCGTCACTATCCTGGACTTCGGATGAGGTTCCGATGACTTATCCGTCGGGTCCTTGAGCACGAGAGGACGCCGGCCCTTTTTCTGCAACTTCAGCCAGTGTCGGAGCCAGGCGTCGACGCCATCCGACTTCATGTGAGATGGTTCCTCAAGCTTGTGGTCAGAATCAGGTTGCGACTTCTTTGACAGATGGTGTGACGGATTTTCGGCAATGTCGAGCCATGGAATGCGGCCGGTTAGCTTGTAGAATGCTGTGGTATCATAGTGATCAGTCAATGTCGGAAAAACATTCGGAATAATACGTACCCCTCGCTGCGGCCATGAACTGTCTGAGGATCGCTTTCCGCCGATGAAGTCGGAGCTCGCAAGCGTTGGTGGGCAGTTGAGGGTAGTGGTCGTCATCAAACTCTAGTGCCTCCTGGCTATCTGCCGCTTCAGTGATCTCTAACCAACGAGAATATGTTAATGCAGAAACGAAGTATGAGATAAGATTCTACCGATGTTAAAGTCCTTCCATATATCAACTATGTTGTTGGGGCCTTTCCGATGCTCCTTTCTCGTTGCAAAGAAATTGAGTCCCTCAGTCTCATATCTAATGATTCGTCAGAGTCCACTTAATTGCGATAGTTAATAATCGTCCTACCTGGCGTATGTCTGTTCACCCTCCTCGTTGGTATAGGCAGCGAATGCGATAAATGAAGCTCCGGTGCGATGTTTAATGAACTTGAGGAAGTCGGAGACCTCCGTCGGAATGGTCCTCGACAGTCTATGGAGATGTCAATAACCAGTCAGTGGTAAAGGTGAAAGCTCACTTACTTGCGCTGAATCTCGTCCGGCAGTGGCTTGGTATTCCACTCCACCGCGGCGTCCTCACACTGCTTTAGCTCCGCTTCGCTGAGTTCCTCGAATACATTTGATAACGCGGCACGGTATTTTCCAATATCCTTTTCACCGCCGTCGGAAAGCCGCTTCTGCTCGTCCGAGATGCGCTCAGTAAACAGATGGCCACACACGGACTTGGCAGTCCACGATTTGGTCGATGTCGGATGGCCACGGGTATCGGACTTAGACCTTTCTGGCCTCTCCTCTGTGGCATTTCCAGACGCATAGTTTCCAAACCACGTACGGACACACTAGAAACATCTATTAATGCTAGTCATTCGCTGGATATGCTGGAATATTACCTTCTCCAAGTCGTCTGGTATGTTCTCCCCATTTTCCTGTGCGATGTCGGTAATGTCCTTCGCAACTTCGGTAATGAGCTTAGATCGGCCCTTGTCGGTCCCGCGGTCGCTTGAGTTCAGGTAATCATCACAGCGATTGACCAGTATTGTCCTGAACGATGGAAGAACCCAACGAGCGTATGGCGCCATGGTGATGGTTTGAAGGCAAGTGAAAATCAACAAAGTTCGCAACTCCGACAACCGGAACATTTACCTAATTTACACACGGTTCGTAACAGCATTTCAGCCACCAAAAAAACATTAACCCATCTTTCTGCAAGCTAATCCAAGCAATAGTTTACATCTTCCAGCATGGAGATGATTTTTGACATTATAGAAATCAACTATTCTTATTCGAAAAATGTATTCCGACATCAGCTGGACACCATCGTACCCAACAACAGCAGTGCATATAGGCAATTCACCCTTCTGGATTGGGACTGTGCATTGAAGGATATTTCAACCCATGATGAATGATACCATCAGGCGCAGCCATCTCTAACCTAAAGGTGTATTCCGACGCACCCCCGGAGCACATCCGACGCCTTGATCTCCAATAACACCATATCATATCGCCATGCGGTTCTAAATCACCTTTCTAACGTCGACCAATTAGGTCAAGATTATAGACAATTTTTGATAATGCTTGACCCTTTCACATCTGTGTGCCTAATGTATTCCGACACGGGCTGACCTAATCGGAAACCATCGGATGCCATGATGCACGGTTCAAACAGCTTTATTACATTTGAAATCCGCCTGAAGGGTATCCCTGTAAACACCGATGTAGAGGAAATGTCAATGCAACGGAATATTGATTTCATTGATCAACAAAGAGAATAATTACTGTGCACCCTGACATCCATTCGTAGCCAGCACTAATTGGCCGAAGTGGTTGAGCGCGGAACACACTATCATAAATAGATATGCAGATACTATCAGATCAAATGACCAATGAAGCTTGGCATAATGAACTACAACATTAATAAGAGGATTGTATGCAGAGATATATGTGACGGACTGGTGATTGTTACATGTGAGAGGTGTGTAGTGCATCATGTCCGAAGATATCATCCATCCACACATGAACTGCTCAAAACAACACCGTTGTCTGCCGCATGCACATCATAGATTTGGTGAGAATTGTACCTTGATGCTGATTTGACGGGCCTTAAATGGGCTGCATTGTCAACAGCCCATTTTCATCACCTTGATTTCTGGTGCGACTCCTACCTTCCGCCACCATTCACGCATACATGATCCTTTCAATGACAAATATCAGAGACTCCCAATCAAGCCTCGACAACTTTAGAGTGAAGACGGACTGGACCGACTCATGGTGATAATGCGTAGCCTGCTACATATCCGATGCATGTTATCGATTCATTGTGGTGGTTAAATGTGTAATACCTGTGGTGCATCATGTCCGAGGCACGTTATCAATACCCACATCCACCGCCATACATCATGTCTCTGTCAGGCACTTGGACACCGCAGATACAATAATGACGGTAACAGTACCTTCACACCGGTTTCATTATCGGGAAACAAATTCCATCTTCTTGCCACATTCCGCCACCATTTCAATGTGTGATGCCTGTGGTGCATCATGTCCGATGCACATTGTCAATCCACATTATGTCTCCGTCAGGCACTTGGACATCGCAGATACGATAATAACGGTAACAGTACCTTCACACCGGTTTCATTATTGGTAAACAATTTCCATCCTCTTGCCACATTCCGCCACCATTTCAATGTGTGATGCCTGTGGTGCATCATATCCGATGCACGTTGTCAATCCACATTGTGTCTCCGTCAGGCACTTGGACACCGCAGATACGATAATGACGGTAACAGTACCTTCACACCCGTTTCATCATTGGTAAACAATTTCCATCTTCTTGCCACATTCCGCCACCATTTCAATGTGTGATGCCTGTGGTGCATCATGTCCGATGCACATTGTCAATCCACACATGCACCGCCCTAAATCGCATTCCCGTCCGGCACTTACACACCACTGATATGATGATAGAAGGAACAGTATCTTCACACCGGTTTCATTATCGGTCACCCATTTCCATCTGCTTGCCACATTGTGCCACAATTTGAATGTGTGATATCTGTGGTGCATCATGGCCGATGCACGTTATCAATCCACACTTGCACTGCTCTAAATTGTGTCCCGGTCCAGCTCTTTCATACCACAGATACAGTAATAACAACATCAGTACCTACACACCGGCTTCATTATTGGTAACCCATTTCCACCTTCTTGCCACATTGCACCATCATACCTGCATATATTATTCTCAGTGCCACACTCCATATCAACATCGGAGACACCAAGTCACACTCTGACATATGCGAATTCACGACGGACAGTGATGGTTATTAAATGCGGAACGCGTGTCCTGCTACATATCCGAGGCATGTTATAAATGCATGGTGGCTAAATCTGTGATGCATGTGTTGCATCATGTCCGAAACATATTATCAACCCATGCATTCATGACTGTAAATTGCATCCCGGTCCTCTGTGTGCAGCCCATAGTTATAATGATAAAGGTGCCTTCAGCAGGATTCTATCGATCGAGTATGGTGGTTACACGGGTGATTCATGTTGTGCCTCATGTCGGATGCATGTAGCGCCTCATGCCCAACACATATTACCGATGCACCGCCCTAGATTGCATCCCTGTCCGGAACTCTTCCATGATAGATACGATAATGACGGTACCTTGGCACTGGATTCAAAGACTTTAAATTGATTCCATGATCGGTAGCTCATTTCCATCTTCCTGCTACATTGCGCCACCATTCCTCCATACGCCACTCTTTCAATGCCTAAGATCAGAGACTCCAAATCGAAATCTGACCTATTGGAAGTCGCTACTACACAAACCCGACGGGGGAAAAAGATTACACACATTCCGGTCCAAGATTCGCAACCATCACCAGCACCATCGCGCAGCGCATCTCCGTCGAAGAAGCGAGCGCGGTCTCCTGGAGTACCTGAGCTGAACAATGGTGATTCCGCAACAAACCAATTGCCCAAACGATCCAGAACTGTCGGAAAGGTGAGTCCAACCATTGATAGAAATTGATTGTAATCGGACGAGGTTCCTCAGACGCAGAATGAGTTCCTCAAAGAGTATTTGAGTCGCAGACATAGCATTCTTGTTGAAATGCTGCGACATGAATCCCTGCCATCGAAGACCTCATGCTCAAATTGCAAAGTATCTTCTGGCACTCATCGTTGTCAAGATTGCTTTGGCTCGAACTTCTGGTGTGACCCCTGTTGTGTGTCCGCTCATGAAAGGCTGCCATTCCATCGCGTTCAAATGTGGAATGGGCGTTTCTTTGAGCAGTCCGATCTGCTCACACGACGACTTTGCTTAGATCTCTCCCATTATCCGGATGATTGTCCCTCCATTCCTCTTAGCGCGGAGACTCAAATGATGTTTGACCTTGATATTTCCGATGGCGCCGACGAGCTTGATGATGGATATCGACCCTCGGAGCCTTCCGAACCAACCACACATTCTAGATCCCGATCCGACCTGACCATTGTCTCGTCTACGGGCATCTTCACACGCTCGGTCCGATGGTGTAATTGCACCAAATCCCCAGATCAATATGTTCAACTTCTCCTTCGGGCAAAACTTTTCCCTGCCAGTTTCAAGAACCCAAAAACAGCATTTACGTTTGAGGTTCTAGATCACTTCCGACTCGATGCACTGGAATGCAAAACTGCGGCAATGAATTTCATGAGCAAGCTCGGTCGGATAACCAACGAGGCGTTTCCATCACGGGTACCGGTAAGTGGTCCGATTGATCGGATGGTGTTCCCACACTTACCATGTGGTGCAGGACCGCTATCGAGAGCTACTCAGGGTGTCCCGACAGTGGCGGGATCTTCACAATCGCATTAGAGCCGGAGTCGCACATGATCGGCCCGACCATCCTGTTGAAGGTGGTCTGGCGATGTTCTGTCCGGCTTGTCCACAGATGGATATCAACATACCTCCTGAGACGGAATGGAAAACCAACGACAGGTATGGAAAACAATCATTGTTTATTGCCTTCATGTACTACCATTACACGTCATAGGTTACTATTTCGGCCGCAGCTTACTGCTGATGGAAATATGAAATTGGTCCGTCTAAAAATGAAACGACCTGAGGGCGATGTTTCACTGTCCGATGGTGAACTATTTATGGTAAGACGGGCGCCCTATGGGGAACATTTAGCCCATGCACCGCCGAGGCAACCCGTGAGTTCTTACAGGAATATAGTGAATTTATGAGCTGACAAGTGCCAAGAAATCGAAATGCAGTAACCACAGGGCGCAGAATAACGGCAACATCCATCGGAAACACTTGGATTCGACTGGTAAGGGTGCATGCGCATGTGCAAGACATGGGGCATTCGTCCCACACTGTGTGGTCGACTTTCAGAAGGGAGAAAGGTATATCCGACACTATGTGAATGATGATGTTATTGATCGAATGATAGGCAAGCAAATATGGACTACGCGATCTGCCAGGCCCTGAAGCGATTTCCACGGCATATACAAGCGCTGATTATTTACGACATATGTTGCCAGTGGATCATTCATTTCCGACAGCGGGTGTCGGAGTCGGAATTCCTGGAGCTGTGGGATTCCATGGAAATTACCGGTGCCGTCGGGAAGTGGCATCTCGCCGCCCATATTGCTGAATGCTTTCCGAAATTCACACTCAATTTCGTGGAAGGCGCCGGTGAGGTTGAAGGCGAGATTTTGGAGACATTGTGGTCTGGCATGGATGAAATCGCGGGTCTTGCACAGGCAATGTCTATTGCGCATCATCAGGAAGTTATCGATGAGTATATGAACGACAGCAATTGGCGGAAAATGCTTCGGATCGGTAGGACACTATAATTCACCCATCGCTCTGTTGTATTAACATTCATTGATATTACTATTAGCCGACTCGCTATGTGGAAAGTGGACCCGAGCGAAGGACGGAGTTTCCGACACAAAGCCTGCATTTGAAGAGTTAACCAAGTGTCTAGATGCGTCATTAGTTCAAGAATGGACGGAGCAAGAACGTGTTGCCATGGAACAGCGTGGTGACCATCTGAAGATATATCAAGTTGCATCGGAAAAACGTAGGGAGATTCCTTTATTCCTGTTATGGTATAGATCACTCATGCAATTTAGTACCAACGCTGGCGGAAATACGCTTGAAATTGTCGGAAACGGAAGTTCGGCAAGGAAACCTTTCTGGCGCAGTTTCCGCCCTAACAGAGGCCCTCTCAATTGAGAAATCACAGTGAGTCAGCCATCGATTTGATGTTCAAGATATATTCAATTGACACCAAATCTTAGAATGTTGCTGCAACGCCATGTGACGTCGCTAGGCAGCACATACTCGGTTGCACAGAAGAATGACCTTCTAGACCGACGGCGTAAGCTCGAGGCAAGAATCACCACGTATGAGCACCGCATATCGGTCATTATCAAACTGGATGATGACACCCAGTGGTCTACCCAGGATGGAAAGATTCCGGATATGGATCCCCAACCTGGAGAGGCGTCGGATGACCTTTTGGAACTGTATCCTGATGGCTGGTTCACTCCGGAACGGGAACGAATCACTCTCCCTTCTGCATTGGCACCTGGAGAGATTGACCGTCTATCGCTCCGACCATTGTCAAAGATTGAAGCCGAGTTGCGCAAAGGTCAAGTGGCAGATGCCCTTGAAGGACTTCGTTTGGCCCTCGGTGAGAAGTCCCTTTGTTTCCGGACGGATGTGCGCAGCGCGAATAGCCAGAGGACAACGAATCGGGGGTGGGACAATGTTCATAGGTTGGATGTGCAGGCTCGAAAGTGCCGGTCCACATATAGACATGCCCGAAGCGCATTACAGCGTCTGGACTTCGACCCGGAATATTTGGTGACACTTCTTGATATTACCGATGACGACCTAACAGTTGCAGGAGATCTGACCGACGAGGGGAGATTCGGCCAGCGATCAGATACTCTGCCCTGGTTTTGGCGGATTGGGGACACAGTTGATTCCAGCGGCCCCCGAATGCAGGAATGTACGTAGTCCAGCTATTTAAACTGTTTCCCCAATAACCAGCTTTCAGTTTATCGGGTGAGCTGGCTGAGAGCAAAGGCACGCTTTTCTCGGTGGTCGGAGGAATTTCGCCTTGTGGAATATGAGATGCAATGGACGGTAAATTGGTTTTGGTGGAAGGAGGGGCAATGGAGACAGAGACTCCGAGATATGGAAGACGAGGAGCGACCACCTGGACTAGATTGCTACTGTCATAAGCAGATGGTGCTGTGGCATTCGCTTGCAGATCAGGCGCAAACTAAATTCTCTACTGTATTGGGTCGGCCATTGTCCTGGGATTATTAATAACTTCATATCTTACAGACGCTGACTGAATACTTAGATATTCAGTCAGTGTTCGGCTAATCCGGCCACATAACCGGGTAATATTGAATGGCTGTCAAGTGGACCTATGGGTACGCGGAGTGAATATCGAATCAGCGTTAGGCTAACCAATGAGTACACCGAGTGAATATTGAGTTAGTGTCCGGCTAATCCAACACTAACTAAATATTGACTCTGTGTACCGTCGGATTAGCCTGACACTGGACTGAATATTCACTCAGTGTACTTATTGGTTGGCCTGACACCCACTGAATTCTGTGTACTGTCGGATTGGCCTGACGCTGGACTGAGTATTCACTCAGTGTACTTATTGGGTAGCCTGACACTGACTGAATATTCACTCTCTGTGCTGTCGGATCAGCCAGATACTGGATGGAATATTCATTCAGTGTACTTATAGGTTGGCCTGAAACTGACTGAATATTCACTCTGTGTACTGTCGGATTAGCCTGACACTGGACTGAATATTCACTCAGTGTACTCATTGGTTAGCCTGACACTGACTGAATATTCAGTCGGTCTGCTGTCTGATTAGCCTGCTACTGAGTATTCACTCAGATGACTGATTGGTTAGCCTGACACCGACTGCATATTCAGTCCGTGTTCTGTCGGATTAGCCCGACACTGCACTGAATATTCACTCAGTATACTTATTGGTTAGCGTGACACTGACTGAATATTCACTCTGCACTGTCGGATTAACCTGACACTGGACTGAATATTCACTAAGTGTACTTATTGGTTAGCCTGACACTGACTGAATATTCACTCTGCGTACTGTCAGACTAGCCTGACACCGGACTGAATATTTACTCAGTGTACTTATTGGTTAGCCCGACACTGACTAAATATTCAGTCCGTATACTGTCGGATTGGCCTGAAGCTTAGCCCGACAATGCACTGAATATTCACTCAGTGTACTTATTGGTTAGCGTGACACTGACTGAATATTCACTTCGCACTGGACTGAATATTCACTCAGCGGACTTATCGGTNGGCCTGACACTGACTGAATATTCACTCAGCAATGTCGGATTAGCCTGACACTGAATATTCACTTAGTGTACTTATTGATTAGCCTGACACTGACTGAATATTCACTCTGTGTACTGTCGGATTAGCCTCACACTGGACTCAATATTCAACCGGTGTACTGTCGGATTGGCCTGCCACTAGACTGAATATTCACTCAGTGTACTTATTGGTTAGCCCGACACTGACTAAATATTCAGTCCGTATACTGTCGGATTAGCCTGACACCCACGGAATATTCACTCAGTGTACTTATTGGTTAGCCTGACACTGACTGAATATTCAGTCCGTGGACTGTCGGATTAGCCTGACACTGCACAGAATATGCACTCAG
>JGI12649J13570_1000044_pt1 | contig 15960 bp, 15 predicted proteins | sample BlaSpr_A8_OM2_O3_FD_13570 | JGI IMG/M metagenome (IMG submission 13570)
CGCGTTGACGGAGCGTTATCCGATTTCGGCATGAGCCTTGGACCATTCACTGCCGCCGATTCTCTTGGGCTTAAGACGGTGGAACAGCTCCGATTTACGATGAATAGCAACACGATCTCCAAATCGCTCCTGGCTCTTGAAGATTCGCTTCGAGAGCGACATCGCAACGGAAAAGAGTCTGGCAGGGGTTGGTATGACTACGACACGAAGGGGCTCGCAACTTCGGGACCGGAAGTTGCTGAGCTACTGGCCGCATGGCGCGCTCGGTTACTGAATTCACCGCGAGATATCCAAGCGGAGGAAATTGTTGAACGATGTGTCTTCCGGGTCGTTGCCGTCGGCTGTGAAATACTCGAGCAAGGGTGTGCGCGTAGTCCGGGCGACATCGATACCGTTTGGATAAACGGCTACGGTTTCCCTGCCTACCTCGGCGGTCCGATGTGGTATGCGGATGTCCTGGGCCTACAACACGTGCTGCGACGCATTGAGCACTGGCACGTAACAAGCGGAGCGAGATATATCATCAGTGACTTGTTACGAACTTACGCGAACGAGAATAAGAAATTGGCGGACTTCCGTACCGAATTGAAGGAATGTTTGGCCCTAAACCGCTAACTCGAACGCTTGGATGTCCTGCAAGAAAAAGACCGAGCCTCCTCCTAAAGTGAACTCACCAGATGGCCGCCATCAACCGCCAGCACAGCGCCAGTCATGAATCGAGATGCGTTGGAGGCGAGTAATAGGAGCGGACCATCCAGATCACGAAGCTCCCCCAGTCTACGTTGCGGCACTCGCTTCACTAACGCCGAACCGGCCTCGGTCTCAAGGAATTGTCGATTGAGTTCGGTCGCGATGTATCCAGGAGCCAGCGCGTTCACTCGTATTTGATATCGTGCGAGCTCCAACGCCAAGCTACGGGTTAGCTGGATCAACCCAGCCTTCGACGCCGAGTACGCGCCGACCTGTCCGGCAACTCGAATGCCGAGGATCGACGCAACGTTAACGATCGTCCCAGATTTTCCTCCCGAGATCAGCGCTCGAGAAAATTCACGAGAGCATAACCACGCACCTTTGAGATTCGTGTTCAAAACTGCGTCCCAATCACGTTCTTCGAGGTTCAAGAGCGATTCGGTCGTTGCTATTCCCGAATTGTTGATCAACAAATCGATGGGACCGAGTGCGGCCTGCGCAAATGAGAATGCGCCGGCAACGGCCTGCGCATCCGTGGTGTCGAACGGGACGGCAATTGCCGCTCTGTCCGCGCCTCTAATCTCGGCTGCGAGATCCTCGAGCGGTTTCGCCCGCCGGCCAGAAAGCACCACGTAAGCCCCCGCTCTCGAGAGAACATGCGCGAAATGTCGGCCAAGCCCCCCTGACGCACCGGTGACGAGTGCGTTCGTACCTCGCAGCGAGAACAAATCACGATCGTCCATCGCCATCCTTGGGAGTATTGGTGTCGACGCAAAGCGCCGGTCATCCGCCGAAGCGCCGTCATAGGGTTAACGGAGTCGTGGTTCGCTAACGGACTGTACAACTTCGTGAGTCACGCCAGCAGCCAGTTCGCGCAAAACCAAGCCCTGAGCGGTGACGCCGATGACAGCCAATTCGGTGATAATCGTGTCGACTACCCGAACTCCAGTCAAAGGCAGCCTACACCGATTGACGATTTTGGGGTTTCCCTCTCGAGTTGTGTGCTCCATAGCGATGATCACACGCTTCGCGCCCGACACGAGATCCATGGCGCCGCCCATCCCCTTCAGCATCTTCCCGGGTATAGTCCAATTCGCCAAACTTCCGCTCTCATCGACTTCTAGGGCTCCTAGGATTGTCACATCAATATGGCCACCTCGAATCATTGCGAAAGAATCTGCGCTAGAAACATAGCTGCAGCCAGGGATTTCGCTCACGGTTTCTTTGCCGGCGTTGATAATGTCGGGATCTTCCGCACCACTCTTGGGAAATGGTCCGACGCCGAGCATTCCGTTCTCTGCCTGAATTACAATCTCGATGTTCGGTGGAAGAAAATTCGGGACCAGCGTAGGAAGCCCAATTCCCAGGTTCACATACATTCCGTCGCGAAGCTCTTGTGCTGCGCGACGTGCGATTTGTTCACGAATATCCATGCTACGCCGCGTCCTGACCTTGGACCCTCCTGCGCTCGACGCGCTTTTGGTATTCAGCTCCGCATAGAACGGCATCCACAAATATCCCCGGAGTGTGAATGGAATTCGGTTCGAGGTCGCCGAGATCGACAATTTCCTCCACTTCAGCGATCACGTAGTCTGCAGCTGTTGCCATCATCGCATTAAAATTCCCGGCCGCCTTCCGGTAGATTACGTTTCCCCAGCGATCCGCTTTCCAGCCTTTGATGAAAGCAAACTCGGCACGAAGCCAAGGAACGAGCAGGCACGAACGGCCGTTAAACTCTCGAACCTCCTTGTCCGCTGCGGCAATCGTGCCATAGCCAGTGGGTGTATAGAACGCCGGGATTCCGGCACCACCTGCACGGATTCGTTCGGCAAGCGTGCCCTGTGGATTCAGTTCGATTTCGATCTCGCCGTTGAGTACAAGCCTCTCGAAGGTCTTATTTTCACCGATATAACTCGATATCATTTTTTTCACTTGTCCGCTGCGAAGTAGGATGCCGATACCGAAGTCGTCGACCCCGGCATTGTTGGAGATAATGGTCAGATTCTTGGTACCTTTACGGTGGAGCGCTGAGATGAGATTTTCGGGTATGCCACAAAGCCCGAACCCCCCCATCATAATCGTCGCCCCGTCTGGGATATTCAGGACTATCGGCTCTGCACTCGCAATTCGCTTGTCCATAAGTTGACTCCCTCCCGACGAAGCTCGTTTCGAACAATCAAACTGTCCGAGCAATATTCACACGTGTGGGGGCTGCGGCAATCGGATCGTCTCATGATTCCGGCTCGCCCGCGTCGCGATGTACTAGTACAGATTGACCATCGCAACGACGGAGTCATGAAGTGGCAGGAAGAGCGATAGGTTATTCTTTCGGCAGAAAACCGAGTGTTCGTAAGCGATTCAATTCACTGAGAACAAACAATTGGCCGACTTATCAGGCTTTGATACAGCTCTCCGGCCAAGTATGCCCTACTGTTAGTTTTGACAATCGTTCGTCGTTCGGAAGGCCGGCAGGTCTGATTCGCCCTCGGTTTCAAGAGAAGTTGCACTCGTCTTGGCTCGGTCGATAGCACGGCTAGAGGAGGACATACTGAGAACGCTCCGCTTCCAACGTCGATAGTGATCTCGGTTCAAGAGCTTCATTCAAACTAAGAACTCTTACTTACTTGCGCGCTGAAATCGTGCGACTCGTTAAACTGCCGAGCGTTTTATGCTCATTTGCCTCCGGGTACGATTTCGCAGGGAGGATTTGAATGCTTATCGGCGAAAAGTTGAAGGCGTTACGAACGCAAAAAAATATGTCCCAACGCGACATCGAGAAGCGCACGGGTTTGTTTCGCTGTTATATCTCTCGCGTCGAGAACGGCCACACCGTTCCGGCCATCGAGACGTTGGAGAAGATGGCACGGGCAATGGAAGTTCCGCTGTACCAAATTTTCTACGACGGCGAAAAGCCTCCGGCCCCGGAACTTCCGAAGATTAGTGGCAGCGGTTGGGGCAGCTCTGGACGCGATGCCCGGACACTCGGCAGGTTTCGCAGACTGCTAGAACGGACGCGTGAGGCTGACCGACAACTTTTGTTCTCCATCGCGCAGAAAATGTCGGACAAGAAGGACTGCAAGGCCCGTCGAACGCAGCGCTCGTGAAGATCGCCAAAGTTACCAGCAAAATCGCAAACGCAAAATTGAGGCTATCGTGCCCCCTCGAGCGCTTCCAGCTGCGAGCGTAGGCCGTCGGAATCTTCGTGCTCAGAACCGAATGTTCTAAGATCGAACCGGTCACCCCTTGTTGTAAAGCAAGTGCTCTTCTAGCCGGACTGACTCGGACGTTGACGCCTTGTTTCCGGCGTTAATGTCTTCAGCACCGCGAATGGCTTTGTAATCCTCAAAGCTAGATTTTCCATTTCCAATCTAGAATTCGGATCGCAAGTCGGATTTGACAACTGTGGTATAAGTCTCGACTCAAAGTGTCTGGACAGGACAAGGCGTCCGGTATCGAGCGGTACTTTGTAGTCAGAGACTTTCACGATGACCACTTCCGCCAATGGCGGTTCACCGACGCGCCGCGTTCTAGGTCTGCCATGGCCGGCGCAAGTTACCGTCGCAGAGAAAAATACTCTCATTGCCGGCGGCCTCGGATGGATGCTCGATTCGCTGGACGTAACGCTCTATGCACTGGTCATTGCGCATCTGATGCGCGATTTCGAAATGACCAAGGCAGTTGCCGGGGGATTGAGTTCGCTAACTTTAATCGCCGCCGCGATCGGCGGCGTAATGTTCGGCGTGATCGCCGACCGGCTTGGACGTACGCGAGCGCTGATCGGCAGCATCCTCGTCTATTCCCTGGCAAGCGGTGCGTCTGGATTCTCGTGCTCGATTTTTGAGCTGGCTAGCTTTCGATTCATCCTGGGACTCGGCATGGGTGGAGAGTGGACGACGGGTGCTGCGCTGGTCGCCGAAACGTGGCGCGCCGAGCACCGAGGCAAAGCACTCGGCCTGGTGCAATCAAGCTGGGCAATTGGTGAAATTCTAGCCGTGGCAGTGACGGCCCTGATTCTTCCGCGATACGGATGGCGCGCCGTTTTCTTTGCCGGTGTGGCACCCGGTATCGCTGTTTTTTGGATCTTGCGGCATGTGCCAGAATCTCCGCTTTGGCATCGGGCTCTGCACACGGGTTCGGGATCACTCCGGCTGCTCTGGCGCAAAGATATCCGCAGAAATGGCCTGATCGCCACGGCGATGAACGCTCTAACTTTGTTCGGGTATTGGGGGCTTTTTACCTGGATTCCCGCCTATCTGTCCTTACCAGCTTCCCAGGGCGGGCGCGGACTGGGCGAGACGCAGACGGCAGGCTGGCTGATCACAATGAGCATCGGCAGATTCTTTGGGTTTGTGCTTTTCGGATTTCTTGGCGATTGGTGGGGACGCCGCAAAAGTTACATTGGATTTCTGCTGATGGCCGCATTCTTGGTTCCCATTTACGGATTTACAAAAAACGCTACCTGGCTGCTTATTCTGGGACCGTTTGTCGCATTTTTCGGAAGCGGTTATTTCTCCGGGTACGCAGCCATCGCCTCGGAATTATTTCCCACGGAGATTCGCGCGACGGCCATGGGGATCAGCTATAACGTCGGACGAGTTTTATCTGCTCTGGCACCCTTCGCGATCGGAATGCTGGCTGCTCGATACGGTCTCGGACCAGCCTTCTTGCTGCAGAGCTCTGCCTTCCTGCTCGCTGCTCTGCTTGCTTTTGCACTTCCTGAAACCAAGGGCAAGCAACTGGAATAGCTCGTTCATCTGACCGCATTCTTTGCCTAGAGAGCGACTCGGGCGAAAAAACGGGTTGCTGTTTTAAATCATCGGGAGCGAATGTTCGTGCGGGAATAGCTTTTCGCCGCGCAGCGCTAGGTCCTCGCCGCGCAACCATTCCGACATCGGCATTTACGATCCGGAATTGGAAGGCGGTTACAAGAGATGAAGGGGAGACCACGCGGGCTATCCGTTCGACGGTTCTGCACCGACCACACGAGATGCAGTTCCGCCCAAATGCTTCACCGCATGGGGGATACATATTAAGACGGAAACCAACATGGCCATAATTCCAGAATAAGCAGCCCCAGGATGTGGGGGTCCATTTTTGCCGATTAATAATGATACGGGACGTCGGACGGCGGCTGACGGAGGTGAGGGTGACGTTGTGGCAGAGGAGTCCACAGCGAGGGTGAGTCTTTGTATTTCCCCGATCCTGATGGCCACAAACTTGAGATGGCAGCGTCCGACCTGAGCGCACGCATTCGGGCTTTGCGCGCGGCTGCTCCCGAAGGACTTGTCATGTTCGAGTCAGGCAATTTATTCGGCTAACGGTCATTTTTCGCGGGTGGGGTCGTGACGTTCCGGCGAACCTTCGCCCACAATGCACATCGCCACTCCAGTCACTCTGCCGACGATCTCTGCTTGCGCCGGGTAATCGAACACGCGCACCTCGCGACGCGAGTGTGCGTGAGGAATCACCATCAACCTTCCCCTGTCAATCTCGCACCAGCTGCAGACGTACCCATCGCGCAGCTCGGTGAAGTAAATCGGCCGCTCGAATTCGGTTTTCCATGGTGCAGGGCTGATCTTTCTCTGGCTTGCGTCAATCTGCACTAAGGAACCAGGACGGATTAGGGGATAGAGGGTGAAGTCCTCAACCCCGATATAACCATACGTCGACGTGCGAAGGTCCAGATGTTGCAATAAACCGACCGGCACGGCCTCCCATTTTTCGACCACTCTCGCGAGTAGATTGGTCTTTTCGAAACGAAAATCGGGTTTGAATTCGACCGGTAACGAGACGGTGTCGGTTTCCGACTCACTCACGCTTTTCAGCAGGTGAGTTCTTGGCAGATGGATTGACGCGCTGTCTCGACGCAGATCCGCGATCTGCAATCCAAAATAGGAAGCGACTTCCGTATACCTGAGGTTGTAGATAGCGCTGATGGAATACATGCGGAACATGCCGGGCCGGAACTTGCCGTTCTCGATGTCTGTCACCCAGTTGTGCGAAAGGTAGAACTCCTCGTTTTTCTTTTCGGTAGCGATTTGCCGGCTCATTCGCTGGACGTCGCGCGTCGACAAACCCAACCGCTCGCGCAGCAGCTTGAGTCGCTTACCGCCAAGTGTATTCACTCTGCTTGCGTCCATGGGCGGGCATACTACTCTCTGATTCAGTTGATGTCCAGCTACGTTACCATCTTATCTACAGTCAAGTGCTGTCCGAGGGAAGGAAAGTTCCGAGTTGGTCGCAAGTGCGGCCAGCGCAGAGAATGTTCACTTCGTTATTCTCGTCCTGGACATACGCTGGAGAATGCTTGATCCTGGGAATCGTCGCGCCGAACGTGTGCGCCAGATTTTAGCTAGCAGAGGCTTGAGCCTCTATCGGGTCTCGCGACAGTCCGTCGAGTTTTTTGGAAGACTGTCCCCATCCTTTATTCCCCATCGCCTGTACTATGACCTAGCCGTCTCTTGCTTGAGCCCCAGCATTCAACAACTGCTGGCGCTCAGCAGAATCACAAACTATCGCCTGAGCGACTGGCTTGCGGTTTTTGGATTCGACCTCGACACAATTCCGGAGCTTCAGTGCATGGTCCCCAGGAATCGCACCGCAATTCTGGATTCGTCTGTCTACGACACCCAAAGATGGATTCCCTGGTTTGCAGAAAACCCCGCCTCCCAGTTCCGAGAAGCGATTGCGCCGCTGGGAGAATTTCTGGTCCGCAGCGCACCGCTACGCGCCGGGGAATTGCCCACAGGCGCTAAGACAAGGTTTCTGTACGCCAAGATAGGTGAGAAAGATTTCTTGGCTTTCCCAGATATTGCTCCCGGAAGCATCATCCGGATCGATACCAGGAGGGCGAAAGAAACGCCATCACCTGCAAAGAACCACTCTGATAAACGGATTTTTGTCATTGAACATGATCGAGGCTTTTCGTGCGCTCACCTGTCCTCGCTCGGCAATAACAGGATCCGCGTCAGTTCGCCGCAGCTGCCCTTCTCGCCAGGCGAGTTGGTCCTCGACAGGGAACTGCGGATCCTGGGTGTGCTCGATGCGGAGATCCGCTCACTGCCTCAGCGCGCTTCTACTTCCGCGCCCTTCCTGGCTTCGACCTTTCATAAGCCGCAGCGCCTGCCCCCGATGGATTCACAAATGAGCCTCAAACATTTGATCGGGCGATCGCGTGTTCGCGCGGGCCTCTCGTTCAGGGAAGCATCGCAGATGACGCGGTCGATTGCCCAGAGGCTGGCTGATCCGCACTATTTCGCCGCCGCAAGCACGCTGTCAGACTACGAGACTCTGGCTGTTCCGCCCCGCCGCATCCACAAAATCATTACCTTGTGTGCCCTCTACTCGATTGGCTTCTGGGACTTCCTTCGCGCCAGCGGTTTGTCTCTGCAAGGAACGGGCACCGAACCGATGCCTGACGAACTGGTTGCCCGTGAATTTCCACTTGCCGGACGCAGGGCTGACTCCGCGACCGGAGAAAGAGCTGGGCGAAAACGATCGAACGATTTCTGGGAAACGCTTCTCAAACGATGGCAGGAAATACCGCTCTTCCTGCGCAACTCGCTGAGTGAGATAACATCCATCCCGAACTTTTCCTTTTCCGATGTCTTCTGGGTTGGCGCAGATCCAAACCCGATTCACCCCTGGCTTGAAAATGCGGAGTTTGTCGCAATCAACCGCCGGGTCAGAAAGCCCGTCCCTTGGCGTGGAACGACGTTCTGGGAACAGCCATTGTATCTTCTGCTCGCAAGAGACGGCCGCTACCTTTGCGGTTGTTGCACCCTTGAACGTGGGTTCGTCATTGTTCATCCTTATCCGGAAAAGGCAATCAGCCCGCGTGAATTTAAGAACGGGACCGACGCGGAAGTCATGGGACAGGTGACTGCGATTCTCAGGCGCTTCACCTAGCACCCCTGCGCTTTCCCAGGGTCATCCACTTCTTAAGTGAGCGGATCGGACTCGGTCGAACCCGTTCCGTTTCCCATCTTCCAGTCCTTAGCCCGAACCCGTCTAACGATAAGTCCTGGACGCGAACATCGGTCGCTCCGGGCTACTCAAGCCGCTGGCACTATCTCTCGACCTCAGAGCTGTTTGCGTGCGGGGCTTGTCCTCTGCGAACAAACGTACAGTTTGGTGGAATTGCGAGCCGGGTAATGTGAAATTTACCCGCACACGACACGTCGCACCGAGCGGGAACCATCACGTGTCATGAAGGAAGCGATGTTAAGAATTTCGGACGCAATTCGAAGCACCGCGACCCAAGACGGGGCAATTCTTCTCGACATTCGTCATGGCCAGATTCTTAGCCTGAACCGGATGGGCTCGGCAATCTTTCAAATGCTGAAACGCGGCGTTGAACCATCCCAGATCGCACGTGAAATCAGCAGAGAATTTGGAGCGAATGTCACCGAGGTGCAGGCGGACGTTCTCGAGTTCATCGAAAGCCTGCAAAAGCATGATGTCGTCGAGGCCAGTTGAATGACTCGAGTGTTTCGCTAGCAAGAGGAGGGACTGGTGGATTCTGTTCACAACAGCGGGCGCGACACCTATCGGCTCATCGTCACGCGCCGAGATGCATCGGAATTTCTGCTCGTGCGTCGCGAAAGCGGGTGGTCGCTGCCTTCGGTCGACATTCAGCGAGGACAGAGGACGGCAGAGCAACTTACGACAGAACTTTACGCGCAGTATGGATGTCGCGGATATTGCCTGTTTCTTCCGACCGGTACAGGTGAATCAGCCAGATGCGCGCTGATGGAAGCGTGCCAAAACGACCAGATGTCTTCGGCCGGGACCTGCTGGATTCCACTCGCCGAGGCGAGGAGTTTATCGACTGATTCTGCAGAAGTCGACGCGGTCATTGAGAAATCCTTTGCAGAACTAAACACACACCGAAACGAACCAAGACTGGCTCCGTTCGCAAAACCAGGCTGGCTGGCGGAACTGATGGAGTGGGTCGGCGAACAAGTCACACCGCTCGGCCAATATCTTACCGGCAACTACACGCAATGGAACGCTAGTCCGACATTTAGCCTGTTGCGTTTAGAAACGGACCACTCAGCCGTCTGGTTCAAAGCCACTGGAGAGCCAAACCGCCACGAATTGCCGATCGCCGCGTGTCTAGCCCAGCTTGTCTCGCGCTATGTTCCCTGCCTTCTCGGCGTTCACTCGGCTTGGAATGGGTGGCTCTCCGAGGAAGTTTCCGGAACCAGGCTCGACTATACCGCCCAGTTTTCTGCCTGGTCGAAAGCAGCGGAAGATCTTGCGCATCTGCAAATTCTGTCGATCGGACGAGGAGTAGAACTCTTAGAAGGCCAGTGCAAGGATTTGCGATTGCCGACGCTTGCCGCGCAGATCGACCCGTTCCTGGATCGCATGCGAGAGCTCATGGCTGCGCAGGAAAAGACAACGCCGGCACCTTTGACCGATACGGAACTCGCTTGTCTGGGAACCCGACTTAAAGAGGTTTGTTCGTCTCTTCTTGAAGCTGGCTTGCCCGATACGCTGGGACATCTGGATTTCAATCCCGGAAATATTTTCGTCGCGCCCGACGGCTGCGTTTTTCTCGACTGGGCCGAGGCCTGTGTGAGTAGTCCACTCATCACTTTTGAATTCCTCCGCGAACACTTCAAGCGCGCCGGCATCAGCCGTTCGACGGCCATCGAGCACCTCGTCAACTCCTACCTCGCGCCTTGGCATTCTCTGGCATCCCCGGCTGACTGGAACCAGGCGATTGCCGTGTCTCCTCTGGTCGCCGTCTTTGCCTATGCGGTCGCCAGTAACGCATGGCGTTCCCCTGAAACACTCGGCCAAAGACCTCACGCCGGCTACTTCCGCAGCCTCACTCGCCGCATGTATCGCGAAGCCGAGGGAATTTCGGCAAGGAGCGAACAATGCTTCGCATGATGTCAGCCCCGCCTTTTACCGCGAGCGAACCGGTCACCGAAATTTTTCACGGCGTGTCGGTGATCGACCCCTACCGGTCGCTTGAAGACCAGAACGCTCCTGGAACCCGCGAGTGGATCGAACAACAGAGTGGATACGCGCGCGCTTATCTCGATGCCATAGCGGGCCGGGACAGAATCCGCAGGCGCATCCGTGAACTTCTGGACGTTGAGACCTATGACTCGGTCGAGAAGGCTGGCGACCGTTATTTCTTCCGGAAGCGGCTCCCGGGCCAGGAGCAGCCATGTCTTTACATGCGCCAGAGCCATGTCGGCGACGATGAGCTGTTGATCGATCCCTCCCAATCGGGAACAGGTCCCTACACGGCGGTGAAACCGATTCGCGGATCGGCAAGTGGCCGGCTTTTACTATATGAAATCAAGCAGGGGGGTGAGCGCAGTGGAACGTTTGCGCTTTTCGATGTCGAGAATCGCAAGACACTGCCGGACGTTCTTCCGCGAGGTTATCTGCGGGGCTTCGCATTCGCACCGGACGAGATGAGTTTTTACTACATCCACCAGCAACTTGATTCGGCCAGACTGTTCTATCGCGCGATCTATCACCATGTCCTCGGCGCCGCATTCGAAGAAGACCGCGAGGTCTTCTCTGCCGGTGAGAGCAACAAGATTCGGCTTGGCATGGTTTCCGACCGGGAGCGTCTCGGCATTTTGGTGTACCGGCTGAGGAACAGCGTCCGGACTGATTTCTATCTCAGGCCATTCAAGGAAGATGGACTTCCCACCCCTGTGCTCCTCGATGCGGACTTCGTCTTTGCTCCCCGTCTGACTCCCGGCAGGATACTCGCCCTCACCGACCGCAGCGCGCCGAACCTTCGGATCGTGGAGCTGCGAACTGCGGAGAACAGCGACTTACGGTTGCAGAACGTGGTTCCTGAAAGCGACGCCCGAATTAACCAGTGGTGCGTTGCCGGCGATCGCATCTACGTCTCCTATATCCGGCATGCCTCCTCTCAGGTATCGATCTTTGACCTGGAAGGTCAGAAGGTTGGAGAGATTCCGGGTTCGGGCGATGAAACCATCCGTTTCCTCGGAAGCGCAAGCAACGACGAGCTCGTCTTTGAACGAGAATCCTTCACCGAACCAATCGGAATTTTCCGCCACTCTGCCGCTGTCAACCGCCCGGAACCATGGGCGAGAAATTCGGTTCCGTTCGACCCTGAAAATTACAGTCACACCCGGGTGTCATATACATCGAAAGACGGAACCGAAGTTCCCATGTTCCTGCTCGGAAAAAGCGAAGTTCTCTCGGGCGGCAGTCATCCGACCATCATGACTTCCTACGGCGGACACGGTGTATCGATGACGCCCCAATTCAGCGTCTTTGTGGCGTATCTGGTGGAACGCGGATGCCTTTTCGCGCTACCGAATATCCGCGGCGGATCGGAGTTCGGAAGCGAATGGCACAAGCAGGCAACCAGGCGAAACCGCCAGGTTGCCTATGATGATTTTCTGTGCGCCGCCGACTGGCTCATCAGGACCGGCAAGACTACGTCCGAAATGCTCGCCATCTTCGGCGGCTCGAACTCCGGGCTGCTTGTCGGAGCAGCGATGACCCAGCGGCCGGACCTGTTTCGCGCTGTGGTCTGCATGGTTCCCCTGCTCGATATGCTCCGCTACCACTTATTCGATAGCGCAATCCTCTGGCGTGAGGAGTTCGGTACGGCGGATGATCCGGACGACTTCTCGGCTTTGGCAGCCTATTCCCCCTATCATCACGTTCAGGGTGGAGTTGCTTATCCCGCGACCATGATCGTTTCCGGTGATGCGGACGGGAACTGCAATCCACTCCATGCCCGAAAAATGACAGCCCGGCTGCAAACAGCAAACGCTTCGCCGTATCCCATAATTCTTGATTACAGCCCGTTTCGAGGACACTCCCCGGTGCTGCCTCTAAGCGATCGAATCGAAGCCCTTACAGACCGAATGGCGTTTCTCTCAGAGCAACTTGCGCTAGTTGTTTGAACAGGGGGATTCACGATGCGGCTGCTTTCTCTCCAGGCGTACGGAAAACTGATCCTCTTCGATTTCTACCTGGCGCGTGGAAATTTTGTGAACCTCTACGAAAAGGTCCGCGATTGTCCGATCCGAGCGAGAGTGCTCGACCCCGCGGCGGTTGAGCGGATTTGTTCGGCTGTCGACATGGCCTGCATTTGGTATTGGAAGGAAGCACTGTGCTTGCAGAGATCGGCCGCAACCGCCTGTTTGCTCAAGCGGCACGGAGTGGCTGCCCAGATGGTTATCGGCGCGCAGCAGATGCCGTTCAAAGCGCATGCCTGGGTGGAAGTTGGTGGTCGAGTCGTCAACGACAGGCCCTATACGCCGGAAATGTACCAGGTCCTCGACAGGTGTTAGCAACCAAAGCGGGGACCGACAGAGGCAACGATGAGTATTCAATTTGGACGATGGCATTTCCAGGGCGCGCCGCCTGCACCACGCTATCTTGAGAAAGTGCAAGGCGCTGTTGCTGCCTGCGGCCCGGACGGCACCTGTTCGTATTCCGAGGCCGGCGTGGACATTCTCTACTCTCCGCTCCACGCTACGAAGGAATCCCGACGGGAAAAACAGCCTCAGGTCACGGCCTCAGGAATTGTCGTGACCTGGGATGGCCGGCTCGATAATCGCGCTATATTCCTCGGGCCGCTAGGGAAAACCGTCGCATCGGATTCACCCGATGTTTCGATCATAGCGGCAGCTTACGAACGCTGGGGCACCTCCTGCCTCGCCTTACTTGTCGGCGACTGGGCGCTATCCATTTGGAATCCGCACGACCGTTCCCTCATCTTGGCCAAAGACCCCATAGGCATCCGTCCACTTTACTATTCCTTGGATCAAGGACAGGTGACCTGGTGCAGCATTCTGGATCCGCTCGTTCTGTTCGGCGGAAAATCCGTCAAACTTAACGAGGAATATATTGCCGGTTGGTTTTCGTTCTTCCCCGCGACTCACTTAACGCCTTACGTCGGAATCGAGTCTGTTCCGCCGTCCAGTTTTGTCCGCCTTACGATTGGACAACGAACGATCTCAAAATATTGGGATTTTGATCCGGACAAGCGAATCCGCTACTCGACCGATGCGGAATACGAAGAACACTTTCGCGCCGTGTTTCGGGAATCAGTGCGCCGACGGCTGCGCTCAGATTCGCCGGTCCTCGCAGAGCTCAGCGGCGGAATGGATTCCTCTTCTATCGTTTGCATGGCGGACGCCATCGCCGCCCAGCAAAGCGGCGAGGTGCCGAGAATCGATACCCTGTCTTACTTCACTGATTCCGAACCCAACTGGAATGAGCGTCCCTATTTCAGCAAGGTAGAAGAAAAGCGAGGACGCACCGGCTTTCACATTGACCTCGGTTCCGAGGATTCTGGGCTGTTCCAGATCGAACCAGATGAATTTCGAGCGACTCCCGGATCGCACGGCCGTCGCAACAAGGCCGACCGTGAGCGCTCGGCTTGCATACGCTCCGGAAGTTATCGCGTTGTGCTGTCGGGCATCGGCGGCGATGAGGTTACCGGCGGAGTACCCTCTCCAAGCTCGGAAGTCGCGGATCTCATTGCTCGGGCCCACTTTCGAACTCTCGCGCGGCAACTGAAACTCTGGGCGCTTGCAAAGAGAAAACCCTGGTTCCATCTACTGCTCGAAGCCGCATCCCATTTTCTTCCGCGTGAGGTAATCCCTGTTCCGGAATACCGAAGGCCGCCTCTCTGGGTTGATCCGAACTTCGCAAGTCGTTATCGATTCGCGCTGACAGGCTATGAGCGTCGGCTGAAATTGTTCGGACCCTTGCCAAGCTTCCAGCTAAGTACGTCCACGTTGGACGCCTTGCGAAGACAAATCACACGCGAAGTGCTTTCGCACGACCCGCCTTACGACAGACGTTATCCATATCTTGATCGAGATCTTCTGGAATTCTTGTGCGCCACACCACGCGAACAACTGCTACGTCCCGGACAGCGCCGTTCCCTCATGCGCCGAGCTCTGGTGGGGATCGTGCCCGAGGAGATTCTCAACAGACGACGAAAGGCGTACGTGTCTCGTGCTCCGATGACAGCCTTTTCGAAAGAACGAGAGTGCCTTGCTGAACTCAGTACCAACATGGTCGCCAGTTCTCTCGGGATCGTAAACGAGCATTCCTTTCGGGCAACGTTGCAAAGAGCGCGGGAGGGACACGAGGTTCCAGTCGTCACGTTGCTGCGGACAATCGAGCTCGAAATTTGGTTGCGCGGCTTGCAGCGATCAAGGGGATTAGAGGCTGCCGCTTCAGAATCTCTCCTGGATCTGCGTTGCGATGGAAGAAACACAGCAATACCGGCAGCTTCATAAAGGCCGGCATCGATTTCTCAGCTGAGAAAATTTCGACAAAGAAAGGAGGTGAAAAACAATGACTTATGAAAAGCCAGAAGTCGTGATGGTGGCTGCTGCCTGTGCCGCCGTCCAAAACGGTGCCAAGAGGCCCAGTCCGTACCCCGACACGCTGCCCGAACAGACGACCGTCGGAGCATACGATGCCGATGAGTAGTCGCGTGCAGGAACACTCGATCCACGGGTGTTCCTGCGCAACATCCACGAGTGTCTGAAAGCAACGTCTGGTTGCGGACGCTCGTTCCTCAGTCGCCTCTGTATGCCCAAATCCCTGCCGAATCACTACCGCGTCGACAGAGAAAGGAGGTAAACAACGATGCAATACGAAAAGCCGGAAGTCGTGATAGCCGTTCCTGCCTGTACGGTCGTGCAGAATCACATGAAGTGGACCAGCATCTTCATTGACACACTGAACGAAGATACGGTCGGAGCGTATGAAGTTGACGAGTAGTACCGTGCCGGAGTGCCCAGAGATCTTGAGCGCTCCGGCATGTTCACGCTTCGCGGTTCGTTCCCGTAGCGGAACCAGTGTTTCTCGAACCGGATGACGAAGAAGAAACGATACGGAGGGAGATAATCAACCACGGCGTATGAAAAGCCAAAGCTCATCGCGGTCGTGTCTGCCTGCACTGCCGTCCAAAGCCACGAAAAATGCTTCTGTGTCTACATCGATTTGTTGAAGGAAGGGACTAGGGGCGCGCATGAAGCCGATGAGTGAACTGGAATGTGCAATGCCGGGGCGCTCGAATCCTCAAGTGCCCCGGCACGACATCAGCCCGTAATCGCTCCTGTGTCCACGAACTCCTGCCGATTCATCTCAGAATCGAAAGAGAAAGGAGGTGAAAAGCGATGAATCGCCGGGCGATCGGTTCGTCATCGACGATGAGGACTCGCGTCTTCATGCGAACTCCGCAGTGGAATGGTGATGATGGCCTCACAGCCTCGACCGTTG
>JGI12649J13570_1000053_pt1 | contig 15352 bp, 18 predicted proteins | sample BlaSpr_A8_OM2_O3_FD_13570 | JGI IMG/M metagenome (IMG submission 13570)
ATCCAACTAAAAGAGCACGGCGTGGATTTTCTTCTGGATCGCCGCCATCTGTGGATTCGCACCCCGCGGCAGGCCGCCATTCTGCGCATACGCGCGGAGGCAGAGCTCAGTGCGCGAATTTACATGGACAGCCAAGGCTACACGCTCACCGACGCGCCTATCTTTACTCCCGCAGCCTGCGAAGGAACTTCCACGCTTTTCGAAGTGAATTACATTGACGATCAGAAAGCCTACCTGACGCAATCCGGCCAGCTCTACGTGGAAGCGACCGCTGCGGCGCTGGGCAAGGTGTACACATTCGGACCGACATTCCGCGCCGAGAAATCCAAAACTCGCCGCCATCTAACCGAATTCTGGATGCTCGAGCCGGAAGCCTCATTCGCGCACCTCGAAGATATGGTCCAGCTCGGCGAGGGGCTGGTAAGCGCCGTGGTGCAATCCGTGGTTAAAAACCGCACTCGCGAACTGGAAACGATTCAGCGCGACATTTCGAAGCTGGAAAAGATCGTCCCGCCCTTTCCTCGTGTCAGTTACGACGACGCGATCAAGGTTTTGCAGAAAGCCGGGAACCCCGCGAAATGGGGCGACGACTTCGGCGGAGACGAGGAAACGATTCTCTCCAAGGAATTCGATAAGCCGGTCGTCATCCACCGCTATCCCGCCGCCATGAAGGCCTTTTATATGGCCACGGATGAGCAGCGCCCTGACCTTTCACTGAGCTTCGACATGATCGCTCCGGAAGGCTACGGCGAAATTATCGGCGGCGGCGAGCGTTTGGCAAATTATGACACGCTGGTTAAACGCCTTCGCGAGCACAACTTGCCCGAGGAAGCATTTCAGTGGTACCTCGACTTGCGCCGTTACGGCAGCGTGCCCCACGCGGGGTTTGGGCTTGGCCTGGAACGTACCGTGGCCTGGATTTGCGGAACGGAGCACATCCGCGAAGTGATTCCCTTCCCTCGGATGCTCTATCGCGTCTATCCTTAATGCTCCTTCGCCCGGAAGCCGAGGGCGCGAAAGACACAACAAAATGCCAGACAAAATAAGAATCATCGGTGTGCCGATGGACTTGGGCCAGAGCCGCCGCGGTGTGGACATGGGTCCCTCGGCGTTGCGCGTCGCTGGATTGCAGGCGCGGCTGAAACAGCTTGGCCGTCAGGTAGAAGACATCGGCAACGTAGTAGTCCCACAGCCCGAGGAAAAACCCTACGGCGAAAAACGTGCCAGATACCTCGACGAGATTGCCGAAGCCTGTAAAGGACTGGCGGAAATGGTGAAGAAAACGCTGGACGAGGACCTCGTGCCCGTGGTGCTCGGTGGCGACCATTCCATTGCCGTGGGAACAACTGCCGGTACCGCAGCCCATTTCAACAAGCAATCCAAGCGCATCGGAGTGATTTGGCTTGATGCGCACGGCGATATGAACACACCGGAATCCTCGCCTTCCGGAAACGTTCACGGCATGCCGCTCGCCGCCATTATGGGTTACGGTCCTCCGGAGCTTACCGAACTCGCCGGCATCAAGCCCATGGTCGAACCGCGCAATGTGGCATTAGTCGGCATTCGCGATCTGGACGCGAAAGAGCGCCGCCTGGTGAAAGAATCGGGCGTTCATATTTTTACCATGCGCGATATCGATGAACGCGGGATGCGCGAGGTGATGGCCGACGCGTTGCGATTTGCCAGCGATGACACTGCGGGGATTTCAGTGAGCCTCGACATGGATTTTGTCGATCCCACAGACGCTCCCGGCGTGGGAACGCCCGTTCGCGGTGGCGTTACCTACCGCGAGGCGCACCTCGCTCTGGAAATGATTGCGGACAGCCGCTCGATGGTCTCCTTTGAGCTGGTGGAAATTAATCCGGTGATCGACTTGCACAACATGACCGCGCTCCTGGGCGTCGAACTCGTTTTGTCCGGGCTGGGAAAGAAAATCCTGTGATTTCTATGCGTATTCTTTATTCAACCATTCGGGCCCCCCAATGATTTCCCGGAAACGCTTGCGCATTGGCGTGCTCTTCGGCGGACGATCGGGCGAGCATGAAGTCTCGCTGGCTTCCGCGGCCTCCGTAATTCGCGCGCTGGATCCGGAAAAATACGAAGCTGTGCCGATCGGCATTTCGAAAGACGGCCGATGGCTCTTGGGCCGTGGCGCGCACGATATGCTCGCGGAAGTTTTGAAGTCGGGCGATCGCGTGATCCTCCCCTCCGATCCTACGGCTGCCACGCTCGTACCGCTGGTGCCCGCTGCCGGGCGTCCGAGCGTAATGGTGGATGTGATGTTTCCGGTCATCCACGGCACTTTTGGTGAAGACGGCACAATACAAGGTCTGATGGAACTTGCCGGGCTGCCGTACGTGGGCGCCGGCGTCCTGGCTTCCGCCGTGGGCATGGACAAGGATGTGCAGAAGCGGCTGTTCGAACAAGCTGGATTACCGGTTGTCCCGTTCATGGTTGTGCGACGGTCGGAATGGGAGCACAAGCGCGCGCCGGTACTGAAGGCAATCAAGAAGAAATTCCGTTTTCCGTTCTTCGTGAAGCCGGCCACGCTGGGTTCTTCGGTAGGAATGACGCGGGTGAAAGCCGCGAATGAGATTTCTGCCGCGATGGATCTGGCGGCGGAATTTGCGCTGAAAATTGTTATCGAGCGCGGCATTGTGGGCCGCGAAATCGAAGTTGCCGTGCTTGGCAACGATGATTTGCGCGCTTCGATTCCCGGCGAGATTGTTCCTCATCGGGAGTACTACGACTACACCGCAAAGTACCTGGAGGGTGGAACAAGTTTATTGATTCCCGCTCCGCTGACCAAAAAACAGGTGGCCGTCTTTCAGGATTACGCCGTACAGGCGTTTCGGGCAATTGACGGCTGCGGGATGGCGCGTTGTGATTTCTTCCTCGAGCGCCGCACCGGCAAAATATACGTCAACGAGCTCAATACCATCCCCGGTTTTACGTCCATCAGTATGTACCCGAAACTGTGGGAGGCCTCCGGACTGCCCTATATGCAATTAATTGATCGACTCATAGACCTCGCGCTTGAACTGCATGCTGAAAAGGCCCGCACTAAATATTCCATCGATCTTCCGGAAGGCGCCGGCGGGGCTCTCGGCGCGTAATCTTTTTCCCTCTGCCGACGTATCATTTGAGGACCCTCCCCTTGACAGACAGGAGCCAAGCTACTTAAACTAACTAGTTAGTTAAAGAATCCCTCTTCAGCGAGATCTAACGAGAGATGAGATCAGGACGCAAAAAGGTTGAAAACCCGTTAACCGCCCGCCGCATTTTAGCCGCGGCGGAAGAGCACTTTGCCGCACAAGGCATGGCCGGCGCGCGAACGGAGGAGATTGCCGCGGCCGCCCATGCGAATAAGGCCATGCTCTACTATTACTTTGGGGATAAGCGGCGCCTGCACCGCGCCGTGATGGAAAATCTTCTGCGCCAACTTCGTAACGTCACCTTTGGCGCCGCTGCGGCCAAGACCAGTTCACGCGATCGCCTGATCGCCTGGGTGAACGGATATTTTGACTTTCTCGCTTCGCATCCGAATTATCCGCGTCTGGTTCAACGCGAGGTGATGGAAACTTCCAAGATCGAATGGATCGTCCGCGAATACTTTCGCCCGTTTCACAAGCGGCTTACCGGCTTGATCCAGGACGGTGTGGCATCCGGCGAATTCCGCAAAGTGGACGCGCATCAGACTGTTTTTACGCTGATAGGTATGACCGTATTTTATTTTGCCTCCGCTCCGGTAATGAGCCGGGTGGTAGGCCACGATTTTCTTTCCGCGCAAGCACTAAAAATACGGAGGCGTGCGCTCCTTGACTTTGTGGAACACGGATTAATGCGCAGACAAACGAGGTCCCGATGACAGGCCGAAAATTTCTTTCATTTATCGGAGTGATATTGCTGATTACCGCCGTGGTGTATTACTTCACGACTCCGAGCGGAAAGTACATCCCCTTAACCGGCGTTATCGACGGCAACGAAGTGGTGGTGAGCCCGCAGATTACCGGGCGAATCGTCAATTTGACGGTGGACGAGGGCTCAGTGGTGAAGAAGGGGGACTTGATTGCGGAGCTAGACGCGAAGGAGCTGGATGCAACTCTCTCCGCAGCGAAGGCTAATGTTGACAGCCTGGAAGAGCAGGTCAACGAGGCTAACCACAATTATTCATGGACGAACGGCCAGACGGATGCATCGGTGACGGAAGCGGAGGCGAGAGTGGCGTCCGCCAAGGCGCAACTCGGACCGACGCGCGCGCAACTTGGTCGCGACCAGGACGACTTGAAGCGCATGCAGCAATTGTTTGATAAAGGAGAGGTTTCAGCGCAGGACCGCGATCATGCCGAGGCCGCGGTAAAAATTTCGCAAGCCAGTGTGGAAATGCTGGAAGAAGCAGTGAAGGCCGCTGCTGCGACCCAGACCGTCGCGCAGGAAAACCGCAAGCAGGTGGCCGCGCGCGAGAGCGCCGTAAACACCACAATCGCGCAGCTGGAGCAAGCGCGCGCAACAGCCGCGCAAGTGTCGGCGCAACTCGGTTATACAAAGGTTTACGCGCCGATTGACGGGATCGTCTCTGTGCGTGTGGCCAGACAGGGAGAAGTTGTAGCGCAAGGATCGCCCATCGTGGTGATCGTGGATGTGGACCACTTGTGGGTTCACGCCGACGTGGAAGAATCGTATATCGACTCGATCGAGTTCGGCCAAAAACTGCGCATCAAACTGCCGTCAGGGGACATGCTCGAAGGGCCGGTGTTTTTCAAGGGTGTGGAGAACGACTTCGCCACGCAGCGCGACGTGAGCCGCACGAAGCGCGATATCAAAACGTTTGCAATCAAAGTATCCATTCCGAATCCGGGTCGGCGTTTGTTTACGGGAATGACGGCGACCGTCTTGCTTCCTCCGCCCGCCAGGAAGAGCTGGTTTGCACGCTCGTGAAACGGACTCAGAGCAAACGATGAATTCAATCGAAGTAGACCACCTTACGAAAAAGTTCGGCGACCTGGTGGCCGTCAACGACATTAGTTTCAATGTCGCGCAACAGGAGATTTTCGGTTTGCTCGGTCCCAACGGCGCGGGAAAGACCACTCTCATTCGCATGATGACGACACTTACGCCGCCAACCTCCGGTACTGCGCGGATCGCCGGGCACGATATTCGAGACGACGCGAACGGTGTTCGTTTCGCCATGGGAGTGATTCCCCAGGCGCTTACTTCAGATCCGGAGCTTACTGCCGTGGAGAACATGGAGGTCCACGCAAAACTCTACGGCGTTCCCCGGCAGAAGCGCGGCCAGATCATCCACGATTTGCTGTCGGATGTGGATTTGCTCAAGTTCAAGGATGCGCTGGTTCGCACTTTCTCCGGCGGCATGAGGCGGCGGCTTGAAATTGCGCGCGGATTGATTCATTCGCCGAAAATATTATTTCTCGATGAGCCGACCACCGGCCTGGATCCGGTTTCAAGGACGAACGTCTGGCAAATGATTCGCGCGCTGCGTGAAAAATCCGAACTCACGATATTGATCACCACCCACTACATGGACGAAGCCGACAAGCTTTGCGACCGCATCGCGATTGTGGATCACGGGATACTCGCGGCTCTGGATTCGCCGGCGCGGCTGAAGGACAGCATTTCAGGCACGGACACCGTCGAAGCTGAATTTGAAAAAGCTCCGCCAGATTGGGCCGCGCAGTTGCAGGCACTGGCTCACGTTTCCAGCGTAACGGACCACGACGGCGTAGTTCATATTGCGTCGAATGACGGGCCGGCAACCATCGCTGCGTTGATGGATTTGACGCGCGCGCGAGGCGTGGTGGTACGAAGGGTTTCCGTGCAGAGCACCACGCTCGACGACGTCTTCGTGCATTACACTGGAAACGATTTGCGGGATGCGTCGAAATCGGGAGCGCGCTATGACATTGGCCACCTTTATCGTTAGCTGCAACGCGCTTCCCGAAACCGCGAAAGGCCTCTGGCGATGAATTTCGTCCGCGTATGGGCGCTGATCGAGCGCGATCTCCGCAAATTCTTCCGCAGCCCGGCCCTGATGATGACTTCCATGATTTTTCCGCTGATGCAGTTGATCGTGCTGGGCTACGCATTTGGCGGCAAGGTCACTGGCGTCCAAGTCGCCTTCGTGGATATGGACAATTCGGCGGAATCGCAAAAGATTCGTGAAATGTTTAACGGGATTGCCGCCGGACCGCGCACCTTTCACGTGATTGATTATAATTCCCCGGAAAAGGCGGACGAAGACCTTCGCAACGGTTATGTCCGCGCGGTCATTTACGTGCCCCAGAATTTTTCGCAGCGCTTCTACCACCGCGATCGCCCGCGCATTGCTTTTATGGAGGACAATACCGACCAATTCATATCGAGCGCGGTTCTGGAGCGGGTCCAGGAGATGGTGGAGCAGCTCAACGCTCCGGACGTGACGCCGCGCCTGGCGAACCAGATAGAGTTGGATACGGTAGAAATCTATCCGTATATCGATTACATCAAATATCTGCTGGCGGGTTCGATTGCGCTTTCCATCTTTGTGGTGGCTATGATCGGCGGTGGAATCACTTTCATTGATGACAAGGCGCGCGGCCTGCACGAAGGCTACCTGGTAACTCCCATCAAGAAAACAGAACTAGTAGCCGGCCTAATCGGCGCAGGCACAATCAAAGGATTAATGGCTGGCATGGTGCTGACCGTCATTGGCGGGATGATCGCTGGAATTCCGCGCATCTGGGATCCCGTGCGGCTGTTTTATCTGGCGATCGTGGTGACCGCGGCAGCCATCGCCATGATGAGTTTTATGTTTCTGCTGATGGTCCGGGTGGACGATCCGCTGGTGCCGCGCGCGACGTTCGGCGTTCTCAATACGCTGTTATTCTTCCCTTCCGGCGCGGTCTATCCGATTCAAGCCTTCCCGCGCTGGCTTCGGTGGATCTCGATTATCGACCCCTTCACGTATACAGTGCACGCGCTGCGGAACCTGACGCTCAAAGACACGGGCATTGGAGGAATTTACAAGGACGTGTTAGTTTTGTTGGGCATCTCAGTCGTCATGATTGCAGGGTGCCTGGCGCTGTTCAAACGCCAACTGTAATGCCAAGGAGCGTTCGTGGGACTCTTTGATTCAACTGAGGAGCATCCGCCGGCGAAGATGATGCGCTACATCATCACCGGTGTGGTCTTCATCGTACTTGTTGCACTCTTCGCTGCGTATCAACTTCGCTTTCACAACGAAGAAAAAACCGTCCGCCATTTTATGGACACCGTTGCCGCAGGAAATATGGATGAGGCCTATCGAATCTGGAAGCCGACCCCGACGTATTCCTTTAAGGATTTCTTGGAGGACTGGGGGGCCGACGGCTATTACGGCCCGATCAAGAGCTATCATGTAGACCACGTCGAGCGTATGGCCGCGGCTTCAGGCGGCGAGGCTTCGGGGGCAGTTGCTACGATCAGAGTAAGTCCGTTTCAACCTTTTCCCGACAGCCATGACGAGGCCAAGCAAAATAAAACGCAGGAAGTCCGGATTTGGGTGCAATTTAAGGATCAATCGCTGGGCTTCCCGCCATAGAGCAGGAAGATTCGCCGACGCCCTGACGGATTATTTCGCGTCGACACGCGCTTCGTCGATCAGCATCACCGGAATGTCATCGCGGATGGGATAGACGCGCCTGCACGCCGAGCATTTTAGTCCATTTTTATCGGCCGTGAGAACTACCGGCGTCTTATCTACCGGGCAGACCAAAATGTCGAGCAATTCCTTGGATACGGCCATGGATTCCTCCATTTTTTCTTCTGGCGCACTGTAGCAGAGCCTGGCGATTTACAGCAACTGCCCGCGCGATGGTGAATTCCCGTCTCAAACTTTTGTTTTTCTCGGTAGGTGCTCGATTCTTAGGCCAAGCTTTCCCTTCCATTCCGCGTCCGGCGCCAATTCAACGGGCCAAACTGCGATGATCTGCGACCCTTGATAGATGCGCTCAAAACCGTCTTCTGATTCCGACACGCTTTCTATGGGCGTCACCCAAAAATCCTGCGCGTTCGGCGCGCCGAGAGTCACGCTGATTCCCTGCCACTCATCTACGACGCGCAATTCCGAAGCGGGAGTTGCCGCGCCCCAACGCAGCGGATAGCGCTGGCCGTGGGTTTCAAAATATCGATCTGGCGCGGAGGGCGCCAGAAAATTTATGACTGCCTCGATTCCCACGAAAACGGAAGCAGCGCCCGGCGCGATTCGCCGCAGCGTCACATCGCAAATAATTTCAAAACCCATCGGTGTGGTGGCAAACGAAAATGTTTTTTCCGCGGGCCAATCCACGCTTTCCTCCGACGCAAAGGTTGCTTTTGCAGGCGAGAGGTCCACCAGGCGATATCTGCCGCCAGCCAAGCCGGCATCTTCGTCGAGCCGCACGGTTGCGCAATCTTCATATTTCTTGCCGCGTCCGAAAAGCTTCAACCGAAAAGCATTCTGCGGCCAGCGATCGTAATTCAGAAAGCGCTCCAAGCCCGGTTCCTTCATGCGCGTCTGCTCGTGAATGGACTGAACACCCTGCGTGCTCTTTGTAGTTAAATTTTTCAAAGCCGCATGGTACGCCTCCGGCTTCCGGCAGAGCGAATTAACCAACGCGGCATTGGATTCGCGGCAATCGATCGCGGAAATCGTAGCGCCATCGTGAGGCACAAGCACTGCTGCGTAGCGGTCGGAGTAGAAATAGATTTCATCGCGGCCGTCAGCGTTGAAATCAATCGTTGCTACATCGGCGTATCGCCGGCCGCGATGCGCAAGAGAATCGGCGATAGCTTCTGCCTGAACCAGCGCGCGCCAAAGCGCAGTCCTCAGATGGGGCGAATACAGTCCCCCGAAAATCCCGTGCCAGTAGGCATCGTTGCATTGGCCGCGCAGCACGAGCGTTTTGGCCTGGTCGCGAGCGGCGAGAAACGGCTTGTCGTGCCGGCGGCTTTGGTCCAGGTTACGGACCTTCGCCGAAACATGCTGCATTTTCTTGTGCAGAAGATTCGATTCGCAATACTTCGAGAAGAAATTTCTCCAAATGCCGCCGCGCAGGAAAGGCAGGTCCGCCGGGCGGTTCGCGAATTCCGCGCTCAGCGCGTGGTAGCGATTTCGCGCTGGTGTGGGCAGCGCCCATTCCATCATTTCGCTATAAGAAGCAGTGGGAAGGTCGGCTCGGCCAAATGGCAAGTGCGAAGAGACGCTACCGCCGGGCGTGCTGGTCTCCAGCCAATCGACATTGCGCTCAAGCTCGGAGAAAAACTTTTCGAGCCAGCGATCGCGATAGCAATGATCGTACGTTCCCGGCCACACGCCGAACTTCTCCATGTCATCTCCCATGGAGGCGAACCCGCCCGGATGCTCGGCGGCAGCACGGCGCAAAAATTGAGTGGTTTCTTCCACACCGCGGAATGGAATCAGGTATCGCAGCGATTTCAGCCCGGGAAGAAGTTTCACCCAATGGCATTGATCTTCGGCAGTGTAGTAGCCAAATAGTTGTTCCAACTCAAAGCCTGCGCCGAGGAAATGGTTGTCGTCAACCAGAGTGTATTCAACTCCCGCGGCACCAAGCGATGATGGAAGCTGAGGCTCCCACACTCGCTCTGCAAGCCATGCTCCTTTTGGACGCTGGCCAAAATGTTTCTCGATGTAATCCGCGAGCCTCGTGATCTGTTCCAAACGGTCTTCGGGAGGGATCACTACAAGGATTGGCTCGTAGAAGCCACCTCCCACGATTTCCACCTGGCCCCGTTTCACAAGCCCGCGAAGTTGCGCGAAATATTCCGGATGCGCACGCTCCAGCCACTCAAGCAACACGCCTGAATAATGCAGTCCCATGCGGATCAAGGGATGGCGTTCGAGCACTTGCACGAAAGGCAGGTAGGATTGCTGGTAGGCGCGCTCCATCACATCGTCAAAGTTTCCGACGGGTTGATGCGCGTGAATGAGTAGCGCTAGCTGGAATTTCGCCACTACTGAACCTCTTTGACCTTCACAGAATAACCTGAATCCGGCGAACTTCCCAGGAAACGGGGTGCTTGCATGTTTCTATGATATTCACGGGAACATCTAAATCGCGCAATCCAACTGCGTCAAGCTGGTCGAGAGATGCCGGAACGCGTTACAGCTGCTCCAGCAAACAGCGTGAGGCGCTCGATGAGCCGCTTGATCGCCACTTCTAGGGACGCGTCGGCAGCGCCGACGGGTACGTAGAGAACGATCAGGATATCCTGGGCGCTCTCCGTGATCATGCTGCGCGTGGAATCGCTTATCGGGCTGCCGAACGGGCCCTGAGAATCGGCGAGCAACGGACGCCCGTCAAGATGCCATGTTTGTTTGCCGATGCCTTCATAGCTCTCGCCTGAAATACCATGTCGAAATTCGATGGGCTGGTGAATTCGCGAGCGGTCGTAACAACCGAACGGCCATCCTGTTTCGATAGATCCCAGATTTCCGATGTCCACGACATTTGAAACGCGATAGAGGCCCTTCCCTTGCACCACTCGCCGCAGCAAAGCTTCCGATGACGGACGATATTTCGAGGGGTCCATGCCCCACTCGCGGAACATCGCGCGCACCTCTCGAACCGCCTTCGCGTCGGCTAACGTTTCCAGAGTAAATTCACGGCGCTTGCGTTCGCAGACTTCGTCCATCAACTGCGCGAGTCCNGGATCGGCAGGCGTGACGCGCAGGCCATCGGCTTCGACCACACCCAGTTTTACGCCGGGCAGCTTGATATTGATTTCCACGAGTGTCCTCGCTCACGCGATAGCCGGCTGCTATGATGGCTCGCGATTTAGAGAGTTTAAAGGGAAAAGGATTTCCGGGCGATGAATTCCAGGGAAAAAGATGAGAAATTCCAGCGTGGTATTTTGCATTTTAACGCGCAGGAATTTTTCGAAGCTCACGAAGTGTGGGAGGAGGTTTGGCTCGTGGAAGCCGAGCCGGAAAAGACCTTTCTGCAAGGCATCATTCAAATCGCGGCGGCGTTTCATCATTACCTCCGCGAAAACCCCGATGGAGCGGAATCGCTGCTCGCCGCCGGTATCGTCAAACTGTCACGTTTTCCCGCACATCACCGCGGTTTGGCAATCGACGATCTGCGCTCGGCCGCAAAACGGTGGGCAAGAAGCATCGGCGAAGGCGAAAAAGCCGGTCGCGCGCAGATTCCACGTTTGCGCCGAAGCGATTGACACCTGGATGCGGCTGTGAAACGCTGGGTTAGCGCTCATTTGCAACGGCGGAGCCTCAGCGGCATCAAATATCATGGCCCATTCGAGCGAGGAGAAATCTAGATGGCGGTAGAACGAGAACGTATCTTAGACGCGCTGCGGCAGTGTTACGACCCGGAGATTCCCATCAATATTGTGGATCTCGGGCTGATTTACGATGCGCACTCCGACGACGCTGGAAACGTCGCGGTGAAAATGACGCTGACAACTCAAGGTTGCCCTTCTGCTCTGGCCATCCCCGAGCAGGTAAAGGCGCGGATTGCAGCCATTGAAGAAGTGCGCGATGTGACCGTGGAAATCGTGTGGGAACCGGCCTGGAATCCGAGCATGATCAGCGAGAGCGGGCGCAAAGTGCTTGGCCTCGAAGTCTAAACACTTTGCAAAGGAAAACGGCGAATCTCTCGATCCGCCGTGGTAAATCTCTAGGCGAGCTCAACAGACTTGCTCGCGCAAAAAGCCTTAGCCTAGGGCTTCTTGTTCGTATACCAGTCCGCATTGATAGGCGTGAAGCTTGCCCACTTTTCCGGCAAATCCTCGAGAGCGAAAATGGCTGTTACCGGGCAGACCGGAACGCAAGCTCCGCAATCAATGCACTCAACCGGACTGATGTAAAGCATTTTCTCTGCTTCAAAATCCGCCTCGTCTTTTCGCGGGTGGATGCAGTCCACAGGACACACGTCCACGCAGGCGGTGTCTTTGGTACCGATACAGGGTTCAGCAATTACGTAAGCCATATTGCGTTCTCCTCGAAGCAATCACATTTCCCGGATGGTCCCGGAGTATTGCCAATAGCCTTATGCATTTTTTATACCATCAAATAATAGCAGGCACAAGCGCAAGGCCTTGTTCCTGTTTTCTCCGACCTTGCCGCAGTTGCCGCTCACGGAGATAAACCGATAGAATGGCATTCTGAGGGAAATGGGCTTGAAACGAAAATGGCACTATCGCTTTCTGATTTTCGCCTCAGCTTTGCTGTTTTCGCTGATGGCGGTTCATCCCGCTCGAACGGAGAACGGCGGGGAGAAGGCTCAGCCGGCCGGTGCGCAAGCTGCAAAAGCTCCAGATCCGGCGATAATTGATCTCGCAGGCTACCAACAAATCCTCGCAAAATACCGCGGCAAGCCGCTGGTCGTGAATTTTTGGGCTACCTGGTGCGAACCTTGCCGTGACGAATACCCCCTGATTGTTGAGTTGGCTGCTGAGTTTAAAGCACAAGGCGTGAGCGTCGTCGGAATAAACATGGACGACGATTCGGACATGAATCTGGTTCGCCGGTTCATCGCGCGCACGCAGCCGCACTTCCCTAATTACCGCCAGAAACCAGGAATCGATCTTGACGCGTTCTATCAAGGAGTGAATCCCGCATGGAAAGGAACCATGCCGCAGACAGTTTTTTACACGCGCGATGGGCGCATCGGCGGATATTTCCTGGGCACGCGGCCCCGGCCCGTTTTCGAACAGGCTTTCCGCGATCTGCTGGCAAAACCCACCGCCAGTAACGACATGACTGCCGGCCGAAGCATAGCCGGACATAGCTAGTTTTTATAACGAGGGAATCATTCATGCTTCACACGCGAGGCAATAAACTGACGTGGCTCGGCCATGCCACATTTCGCATCACCACACCGTCCGGAAAAATAATCGTCATTGATCCGTGGGTCCAAACCAATCCGATGTGCCCTGAGCCACTAAAGAAATTTGATCGCCTCGATACGATGCTCATTACCCANGGGCATTTCGACCACATTGCGGACGCGGTNGCNCTCGGGAAGCAGTTTAAGCCNCAGATTGTTGGAATTTTCGAGACATGCGTGTGGCTGGAATCGAAAGGCGTTTCGAATACGAATGGAATGAACAAGGGCGGCACTCAGCGAGTGGGTGAGATCGAAGTCACCATGGTGAATGCGATTCATTCCTGCGGGATTCAAGATGGCGACAAGATCGTGTACGGCGGCGAAGCCTGTGGTTACATCATCCGCCTTCCCGGCGGCCTGACGATTTATCACGCGGGCGACACGGCGGTTTTTGGCGACATGAAATTAATCGGCGAACTGTACGCTCCTGATCTCGCTCTTCTGCCGATTGGCGATCACTACACGATGGGTCCGAGAGAAGCGGCAATGGCGATCAGGCTTCTCGGCGTTCGCCAAGTGGTTCCGATGCACTTTGGCACTTTCCCGCCGCTGGTCGGGCGCCCCGAGCAGCTTCGTCAAATCACGCAGGACATTTCGGGGCTTGAGATTCACGCACTGAAGCCCGGCGATTCGATTGGTTAGCGATTCAGATAGAAGCTGAGAAAGGAATAAAATGCCCGGTATTTTGAATGCAAAGGTGGAACACTACCTTGCGGGGTTGGTGCCCAAGCGCGACGCCGTAATCTCAGACATGGAGCGCTACGCCAAGCAGCATGACGTTCCGATTATTGGCCCCGTGGTTGCACGATCGATCTATCTATTAGCGCAAATTTCCGGCGCCAAGCGAATATTCGAGATGGGTTCCGCTATCGGATATTCCACCATCTGGCTGGCGCGCGCCGCAGGCGCGGATGCGGAAGTTTATTACACCGACGGCGATCCGGCGAACGCGGCGCGTGCTCGCGGGTACTTTAAACGCGCCGGGGTTGAACAGCGCATCCAGATCATGTCCGGCGATGCCGTGAATCTGATCGATCAAGTTCCCGGGGAATTCGATCTCATCTTCATCGATGTTGACAAACACCAATATCCAGAGGCTTTGCGCAAAGCGATTCCCCGTCTGCGCTCGGGTGGATTATTAATCACCGACAACGTACTGTGGTCGGGCCACGTTACCGCCAAAGCGAAAGATCCGAAGACGCGAGCGATCCAACAATTCAACAAGCTGATTTATTCTTCGCGTGAACTCTTTCCCGTGATCATTCCTCTGCGCGACGGAGTTGCTGTTTGCCGCAAATCCTAGAATTGTTTCCGACTCTTGCGGATCGTGCCTCCGGGACATCCGCCTTTGAATTCAGGAAGCGGAATTGCGCGAAGACCTCGGGAACAGGTTGCGCAAAAAGAAGGTCAGGTTAGCAGGCCGCTCCGCCAGGCGCCGCATGAAGTAAGGAAACCAGTCCGTGCCATACGGGATATAAATGCGGAGCCGGAAACCTTCTCGAACAAGCTGTTTCTGCAGATCCGTACGAATACCATAGAGCATTTGAAACTCGAATCGCTCGCGGCCGATATTTTTCTCGCGAACGAAATCCTTCGTAGCGTCAATCATCGCAGGATCGTGAGTTGCGATGCCGTGGTAAATTCCGCTGGGCAATAGCAGCTTCATCAATTTCACATAGTTGGCATCCACATCTGACTTTTTCGGAAATGCAATGTCTGGCGGCTCTTTGTACGCGCCCTTGCAGAGGCGAAGGCGGCAGCCCGCGGCAATCAAATCCAGGACGTCCTTCTCCGCACGGTAAAGATAGGCCTGCATCACGGTACCCACGGCGGCATATTTTGCGCGAACACGCTTTGCCATTTCGACCGTGCGCTCCGTGTAGGGGAGCCTTCCATGTCAATGCGCACGAAATTCTGTTGGGCCGTGGCACGCGCGACGATTTTTTCGAGAAGCTCTTGGCACAGATTCTCGTTCAGATCGATGCCAAGCTGCGTGAGTTTGAGTGAAACGTTGGAGTCCAGTTTTTCGCGTTCAATGCGCTCGAAGATCGCCAGGTAATTCTCGGCGGCCTGTCGCGCTCCGGCTTCATCCGACACATTTTCGCCCAGCAAATCGAGACTAGCCAATTGCATCGCGCTGTTTACCTGGCGAGCGACTTCGACAGCGTCGTCCAGGCTCTCGCCAGCAACGAATCGCCGCGCGACTCGGCGGCTCAGTGCGTTGTGCATGATCAGCGGCGCGAGCCGCTTATTCTCTGAAAGATGCAGAAGGAATGAGCGCATCAGAAGGCGGCAGTGACGAATTGGCGATCTGAGATTGTTGGAACTTGCATCAACCCGGGATTATGCGCAGAGCGAAACAGACGCATCAGTCCTTAAGTCCCGTAAGGAATTTCTCAGCATCAATCGCCGCCATGCAGCCTGAGCCCGCGGCGGTAACCGCCTGCCTGTAACGATGATCTTGCACGTCA
>JGI12649J13570_1000063_pt1 | contig 14905 bp, 8 predicted proteins | sample BlaSpr_A8_OM2_O3_FD_13570 | JGI IMG/M metagenome (IMG submission 13570)
GCGCGACNGGGGACGAAGGTCCAAGCGAGATGGCTGAACCACCGGAACAGGGCCCGGTTCTGGTGTGTCGGTGGTGCCCGCAGGTCCTGCTTCGCAATACGACTCCGAAGCAAGTCAAGAACGTGAGCCTTCAGGGGCTCATGGGAGACCCGAATCGCCCCGAGGAGATAAACGAGGTAGTGCATGGGATGGGGATTCTCACCGAGTCGAGACTGGGACAGAGGTCACCATATGTTATCGCGCCAAACGGGGATGCGAACTTTGGGGATAATGGGCTTTGGCCTTCTAGTATGGCGATAATTGCCGCATCGGCTGTCAATTCAAATTGTCTGCATGTTGCAGTGGCTGTCTGGAGGGTCGAGTTCTCGGATGGGACTCTATGGATGAGCGACCGCGAGCAAGAACAGTCACTGTGGAAAGAATCTCTCAAGCAAGAAAACACGAATTCGTGCAAGGACTCGTCTGCGGTTGACCTAAAGCAACTTCACAGGGGAACAGGCACGCGTGCGCTGCTAGTCCGAGATTTCATGTCGGGGACAACGCAATCCTACTCAGCAGCGTGCCCGGTTCAGTGGGTTAACGGCGAGGTAAGTATGGGCCACTGCGCTTAGTGGGCCACTGCGCTTGGTGAAGACGTCCAAAACCTCCAGACCCCGCATTATGCGTCCAAGACTGCAAGTGTCTCAGCAACAAGTGCGGCAGGCTGCGGCGGCAGATAGCCGGCCAGACTAAATCTTTGGAACCTTCGCGGCCTGGCCGTGGGCTAGACCGTCATATTTAGAATTTTCCCCGTCGGACCGCCGGACGCAAGAACTGTCGCCAAGTCATCGGACGATGCCCATTTCCCTGGCAGCATCCTCGCAAACGCAAATTGGCTCGTCCCCATTTTGGAATTTCCGCCAGCGCCTTTCCCAATCAATCAGGGGCACAAAACAGGTGAAGGTGGAAGCTATAGACTGAGGGTTGCCGTCCTTTATCCAGACACGGAACCGTGCGTGATGCTCTCCTTCATTGACGCAGGAAGTTGGTTTACGCATTTTATTCGCTCTTCGGGAACTGTCGCTCGCCCTGAATCCAGAGCACCTGCATTGCCGGTCGAGAGGGAGGTTCTCCCAACAAGGATATGGCATCGCTTGGGTGGGGCAGCCCTGCGATGACCTGCGGGACGAAGCGCAATTGGAAGTCCAAACACCTCGCGAAGATTGCACGGCGGTTAGGAGACAGGATTTCGTCAATCAAGACTATTCCGCTTCCGGACATGCGCAACCTTATGCACAACTCGGGCGAGACCGAGCCTTCTGGTTCGGGGGCGATAGGTGACAGTGTCACTGAAAGGGAGTTACTTTAGGGTCGCGGCGGCAGGCGGTCGAATTTTGGTAACCGGGAGCCGCAGATGCGGTATTTGTTGCTAGGATTATTTCGAGAGAATCAAAGAAGGGTACACATGCCAGAAGTCGCCACCGTGGTTTGTAAATTCGACGCCGATTTTTCTTCTCCCCCACAGTTTTGATTCGACGTACACCACGCGGCACTCACGCTCTTCGTCCGTTATCGCGTTAACCAGCAGAACGGTCTGGCCCTGCTTCACCTTCGCAGCCAACGCCAGCAATCCCCCGTGAACGCTCACTGCGTTTGTCTCGGTAACGTCGCGGAATGGCCGGTTTTTCGTAGTTTGCCCATAAACACGCACCGGAATAGACAAAGGCAGTCGTCTACTCCGCCGTTGCCTCCCAAGTTTCTTCACGGTTTGGCTCCTTGGCCGACAACGGATTTTGTCTGAATCAAGACTAGTTTCGGCCTCTGATTCCGCCAATAGTACTTGTGTCCAGACGGCACGGATTGCTAACTAAAGATGAAGACCGTAATGGAAGCGGAGAACTCCCTCGCACCTGTACGGCCAATTGGGTTCGCCGCGCTCCACGAGAAGGCGAAGCTGGGTTGCGAGCGTGGGGAGCAGCAAGTCGGCGAAGCGCGGTCGGATTTTGGTTTGTTGGTTAATGGAAACCGGCTAAATCGATAGATTCAGCCGCAAAAAGGTGGCGGAATTGCGATTCTGCCAACACTGACAGAAAGCATGATTTCTCGGAACAGAGCGGGAACGCATGAAGCAAAGCGGCGGCGGCTCGGAAGCCACGACACAGGCGCGACTTAGAATTTACCCCCGACTCCTTCGAACCAGAGGGTCGGGAGTTCGAATCTCTCCGGGCATCCAACAGCCCAGGGGTCCAGCCCGGAGACATGGGTTACACAAGCTGCTTAAGACATAGGTAACACTTTTGGGCCGATGGATTTTCCAGCGGTTCCAACACGCGCGTCTCGAGGTCGAAGCGTCCGAGATCAGAATCCATAAACTAAACCGTGCAGACACCGCCGTGCACTTCTTTAATGCCGACGGCTTGGCGACGACGATGATTTTGTCCTGCAGCGAATAATCGATATCCGGCAATCCCGGGTAGGCGCGAGTGGAGGGTAGCTAGACCTCAGCCGGGCACTTCATGTCCGCGTTGCATGTCTACCCAGCCGCTTTCGAGGACTGGCCGAACGACTTAATGGCGCTCGATTCGTCCGGATGAACGTCGAAGACCGCCGACAACATAGTCATCTGGAAGAGGTCCTGGACTTTCTTGTTCACATTCGTGAGTTTCATGTGGCCGCCCTGCTTACGGACAGTGGTATGTGAACGAACCAGTTCTCCGATGCCGGCGCTATCCACGTGAGCCACATCCGTCATATTCAGCAGGATGTGCTTGCGACCCTTCTCTAGCAGGCCAGCCATGACTTCGCGGAGGATCACGTTTCCTTCACCGAGTGTGATCCGCCCTTTTATATCGACGATGGTGATTTCGCCAATCGCTCGAGTGGCGGCTTGCATCCTGCCGGCGGGCTGCATCGGCATGCTCATGCCCAGGCGATCGAGAGTGGTGCATGCTCTTGCGGCAACCTCGGCGAAGTCGGTTCGGACCACAACAAGGGAACGGCCTTGCTTCAACGGCTCCAGAAACAGGGCGGTGTCTTCGGAGGAAGCGGCGGCCGGGGCTGGGTGTGGTGCCGCCTCGTCTTCGGAGATGGCTTCGCCGGCCTTTGCACCAGCCCGAGCGCCAAGAAAGCCAAGGAGAGCGGTTGCGCCGGCGCCAAGAGCGATGACTTGGCCGAGTCCCGGTATTAAGAAGACGGATGCGGCAACAACACCAGCCGACAGCCCCGCAGCTCCTCCCAGAAACCCGCCTGCGTAGGATCCCAATTCCTTGGCGAGCGAAGAAGCCTCGCTCTCCGAACGGGTCAGGTACGTAATCGATTCTTGCGGGACGTGCTGGTCTAGCAATTCCTTCAAAGCTTCTTCAGCGCGTTCACGAGAAGCAAATACTCCAATAGCAGTTTCCAAGTGATCCTCCCTTGAAATCGAACGCGGTTTAGAGAGTCACGAGCCGAACCGGAGATTGATGGCTTCAATGCGGCTTAGTTCGAGAGCGCTGAAAACACAGAGGGCCTCATTGTGCGCCGATTTCTTGAGGCAGAATCTGCTCCCTGACCCGACTTTTGTCAAGCGGAATCGCGGGAGCGGCCTATGGGAAAGAGCCTGTCGACCGCAATTGGTTGCAACGCTGATGGTCCTGCGCCAGGGACTTGGTCTTACCGCCGCTAGCGCCGGTCCGCGTCTGGTCGCTGCGCTCATCGGTCGCCGAGTCCGGTGATCGGTTCGAGAGCGGCGTCGACCAGATCGAACAAGCCACCCAAGCTGCGAACTTTCCCGCGATTGCCCCGCCTGTTCCGACGGCACGCCGAGAGCTTGCTGCAGAGCAACCCTCTTGGGACGGCGCTGATGGTAGTGACGCTTGTCCCGGCAGTTTTTCGGGAGCGCTGCTTTTTCGATCGCTGCAGGAAGCGATGGCTGATGAGAAAACCAGTCAAGTTTGGCCAGTACTTTTGGCATGATGCGGCTTATGTCGGTGCGACTAATGGCGTCCAACGGCGAAGGCACAAAGCTCACCTACAGAAGCCGTACGAAGTATTCGGCGTCTGGTTGCTGGACGGTTCCGTCATCAACATGCCGGCTTCGCGGACAAATGAAATCCCGCGCCAAACCCTCATAATGTGGCGCTCGAAATGCTCTATCAATCTACAGGAATCATTCACGCGCAGCCCTGACCGAACGGAGCCAGTACCAGATTTATTGTATTTTGGGGAACCGGTCCGGGGCAGTACCATCTAGGCGCTTCCAGCTGTGCCCAGGAGATTCTTATTGCCGAGATAAAAAACACCTCTGCATCCATCCCTGAATATCAAAAGCCTCCGGTCCCAGCCGCTCCCGCTTCGCCACAACCTCGGCGTAAGGTACCGCAGTTCGTTTGGTGGGGCCTGTCACTTCTGGTCCTTGTGATTATTGCCCTGCTGATTTTCCGCCACCACGAAGACGCCAAAAAAGCCGCGGCCAAGAAAGTTCGTCCCGCGGGCATCACCATCACCACCACCACGGCGCAAAAAGGCGATATCGGCGTTTACCTGGACTCCATCGGCACGGTCACTCCGGTGTACACCTCTTCCATCACCGCGCAGGTTACCGGGATAATTATTGGCGTCCACTATACGGAAGGCCAGCGTGTTGCGAAGGGCGATCCGCTGATTGACATTGACTCGCGCACCTACCGCGCCATGCTGATGGAAGCCGAAGGCGCGCTCGAACGCGACCAGAATCTTCTGGCGCAGGCACAGATGGATCTGGCGCGTTACCAGGAAGCGTGGGCGCACAACGCCATCGCCAAACAGATTCTGGATGACCAGGAAAAATTGGTGCACCAGGATGAAGGCACCGGGGGGGGGGGGGGGTAAAGAACGACGAAGGCACCGTTCAATTCAATCAGGTGCAGGTGGAGTACTGCCACATCACCGCGCCCATCGCCGGCCGCGTCGGTCTGCGCCTGGTCGATCCCGGCAACGTGGTGCAAACCGCCGGCACAACCACGCTCGTGGTCATTACGCAGCTCGAGCCCATTACCGTAATTTTCACGATACCGGAGGACAGCCTCGACCCGGTGCAAGCCCGCCTACGCGCAAAAGCCAAGCTCAGCGTGGACGCCTTCGATCGCACCGCGCAAACGAAAATCGCCAGCGGCCAGTTGCTTACGCTCGACAATCAGATAGACACCACCACCGGCACGGTGAAAGGCCGCGCGCTTTTCGCCAACACCAATGACGCGCTCTTCCCCAACCAGTTTGTGAATACGCGCCTGCTGGTGAATACGCTGCAGGGCGTGACACTGGTTCCGTCATCCGCCATTCAACAGAATGGACAGGCGTCGTTCGTGTATGTGATTCAAAACAATATCGCGCACATGGTCAGCGTCAAACCCGGAGTCACCAACGGCGGCGTAACCCAGGTTGACGGCATCAATCCTGGAGATGTCCTCGCCAACAGCAGCTTCGATAAGTTGCAGGACAAGATTGCGGTGGTCGTGTCGAACCCGCCCGCCACCGCCGGCACCAACGGTGCAAGCGGGAGCAGCGCTCCGTGAGTCCCTCTCGTCCGTTTATTTTGCGGCCGGTGGCCACCTCTTTATTAATGGCCGCAATCCTGCTGGTCGGCATCGTCGGTTACACGCAGCTCCCCGTCTCCGCATTGCCTGAAGTTGACTATCCCACCATCCAGATCCTCACGTTTTATCCCGGAGCCAGCCCCACCGTGGTTGCGACCACAGTGACGGCCCCACTCGAGCGCCAGTTCGGCGAGCTGCAAGGCTTGAGCCAGATGACTTCCTCCAGCTCCGGTGGCACTTCCGTGATCGTCCTACAATTTAATCTCACGCTGAGCATCGATGTCGCCGAAGAAGAAGTGCAGTCGGCGATCAACGCTGCGCAGAGTCTGCTGCCGTCCATCCTGCCCGCGCCGCCTATTTACAGTAAGACGAATCCAGCTGACGCTCCCGTGCTGACGCTTGCAATCACTTCCAACTCGATGCCGCTGCCGCAAGTAGAAGACCTGGTGGACACGCGCCTGGCGCCGAAAATTTCGCAGCTCAGTGGCGTCGGCCTGGTAACCATTAGCGGCGGACAAAAACCGGCCGTGCGCATTCAAGCCAACCCCACAGCGCTTTCCTCCTACGGCATTAACCTGGAGGACCTGCGCACCGCACTGACCTCCGCCAGCGTGAACGCCGCCAAAGGAAACTTCGACGGTCCGCGTCAGGATTACCAGATTGACGCCAACGATCAGCTGGTCACCAACACGGATTACAGAAACGTGGTGGTCGCCTACCGCAACGGAGCGCCGGTGATGCTCCCCGACGTAGCCGCCATCGTGAATGGCGTCGAAAATAATGCGCAGGCCGCGTGGATGAATCAGACGCCTGCGGTCATCCTGAACGTGCAACGCCAGCCCGGCGCCAATACGATCGCCGTGGTGAAAAGCATCAAGGCGCTGATTCCGCAGCTCGAAGCCAACCTGCCCACCGGCATTCAGGTCACCACACTGACCGATCTGACGACCGCCATCGAAGCGTCCGTATCGGACGTCGAATTTGAACTGCTCCTGACCATCGGCCTCGTCGTGCTGGTCATTTTTCTTTTCTTGCGCAGCCTCTACGCCACCATCATCCCGGCGGTGGCTGTGCCGCTCTCGCTCGTCGGCACCTTAGCGGCGATGTACCTGCTCGGCTACAGCCTGGATAACTTGTCGCTGATGGCGCTGACCATCTCCACCGGCTTCGTGGTGGACGATGCCATCGTGATGATCGAAAACATATCGCGTTACATCGAGGCGGGTGATAAGCCGATGGACGCGGCGCTCAAAGGCGCCGAACAAATCGGCTTCACCATTCTCTCGCTCACCGTCTCGCTGATCGCCGTGCTGATTCCGCTTTTATTCATGGGCGACGTCGTGGGCCGTCTGTTCCGCGAGTTTGCCGTGACCCTCGCGGTCACCATCGTGCTCTCGGCAGTGGTCTCCCTCACGCTTACTCCGATGATGAGCGCGCGCATCCTGCGCCACACCCCGAAGGACCAGCAAGGGCGCTTCTACAAAGCTTCCGAGCGCGTTTTCGAAAACATGATCGCGTTCTATGGCCGCACGCTGAAGTTCGTCCTGCGCTACCAGACCATTACGCTGCTCGTCGCCGTCGCTACGCTCCTGCTCACAATTTTTCTCTACATCATCATCCCCAAAGGATTTTTCCCGGTGCAGGATACCGGCGTAATCCAGGGCATCTCGCAAGCCCCGGCGTCGATCAGTTCGCAAGCCATGGCCGAAAAACAGCAGGAACTCGCCAAAGTCGTGATGGAAGACCCGGCGGTTGAAAGCATCTCGTCGTTTATCGGCGCGGACGGCACGAACATCACCACCAACAGCGGCCGCATGTCCATCAACTTAAAACCGCTCGACCAACGCAAAATCAGCGCCTCCAATCTCATCCGCCGACTCAAAACCCGCTTGGACAAAGTGCAGGGCATCGAACTCTTCATGGAACCGGTGCAGGACATTACCGTGGACGACCGCGTGAGCCGCACGCAATACCAATACACGCTGGAAGATTCCGACGCCAACGAACTGAATCTCTGGACCAGCCGCTTCATGGACCAGCTGAAAAAACAGCCGGAACTGGAAGACCTGGCGACCGACCAACAACCGGGAGGCCTGGCCGTAACTCTGGTGATTGACCGCGTCACCGCCGGGCGCTTGGGCATCGCGCCCGCAACGATTGACAACACTTTGTACGACGCCTTCGGCCAGCGCCAGATCAGCACGATGTATACGCAGGTGAATCAATACCACGTCGTGCTGGAAAGCGAGCCGCAATTTCAGAAAGATCCCAACAAGCTGAACCACATCTATATCCAGTCCAACGCGTCCGCTGGCACCAGCGGCGCCGGAACTGTTTCCTCTTTCGCGTCCTCCAGCTCGTCCTCCGCGGGTTCGAACGCGCTCACTGGTTCGGCGCTCTACACTCCGTCGGCGAATACGCTCGTGCCTCCCGCGAACGCGCTTTCACCGAATTCTTCCTCCCCGACGAGCGGCGGCTCGACCTCCGCCGGCGCCACCAGCTCGTCCACGAGCAACGCGGTGCCGCTCAGCGCTTTCTCGCACTTCGAGAACACCATGGAGCCGCTGGTGATTACCCACCAGGGCCAATTTCCCGCGATCACCGCCTCCTTCAATCTCGCGCCGAACGCAGCCCTGGGCAACGCCATCACCGCGATCAACAAAGTGCAGAAGGACATGCACATGCCTCCCAGCCTGCAAGCCGGCTTTCAAGGCACCGCGGCCTCCTTCACAAACTCCCTGGCCAATGAGCCGCTGCTGATTCTCGCCGCGCTTGTCACTGTCTACATCGTCCTGGGTGTTTTGTATGAGAGCTTCGTGCATCCGATCACGATTCTTTCCACGCTGCCTTCAGCCGGCGTCGGAGCTTTCCTCGCGTTGATTCTCTTCCACCAGGATTTGAGCGTGGTCGCGATCATCGGCATCGTCCTGCTGATCGGCATCGTGAAAAAGAACGGCATCATGATGGTGGATTTCGCGCTGGAAGCAGAACGCAAAGGCGGAAAAAATTCCACGGACGCAATTTACGAAGCCTGCCTATTGCGTTTCCGCCCGATTATGATGACCACCATGGCCGCGTTGCTAGCCGGCTTGCCGCTCGCGCTCGGTGCCGGCTTCGGTTCCGAATTGCGCCGGCCGCTGGGCATCGCCATGGTCGGCGGCCTGCTGCTCAGCCAGGCGCTCACGCTCTACACCACGCCGGTCATTTACATTTTCTTCGATAATCTCGCGCAGCGTTTTTCGAGCAAATCGCCAAAGCAGGAAACTTCTGGCGGCGAAGCGCCCAACCCGCAACCGCCAGGCACGCCAAATGCAGAAGCCCCAGGCCCCGCATGAACATCTCCGCGCCGTTCATTCACCGCCCTGTCGCCACTACGCTGCTCACCGTGGCGATTGCGCTTGCCGGGGCAGTTGCATTCGAAGTCCTACCGGTTTCGCCGCTGCCCGAAGTTGATTTCCCGACCATCTCCGTCAGTGCCAGCTTGCCCGGAGGCAGCGCCGAAATTATGGCCTCTTCCGTCGCTACTCCTCTCGAACGCCAGTTCGGCCATATCGCCGGCGTCACCGAGATGACCTCCACCAGCACGCTCGGCAGCACCTCCATCACCATTCAGTTCGATCTCAGTCGCGATATCGACGGCGCCGCGCGCGACGTAGAATCCGCCATCAACGCCGCGCGCACTTATTTGCCCGCCAACCTGCCCTCCAATCCCACCTACCGCAAAGTCAATCCCGCCGACGCGCCCATCATGATCCTCGGCCTCACCTCCGAGAAATACGGTCCCGAAAAAGTGTATGACGTGGCCTCCACCGTCATCGAGCAAAAACTCTCGCAGATACAGGGCGTCGGCCAGGTCAGCGTCGGAGGCGGCGCCTTGCCCTCGGTCCGGGTGGAAGCCAATCCCACGCAACTGGCAAGCTACGGGCTCACCCTGTCGAATTTGCAATCCGTGCTCAGCCTGCAAAATTCCGACCTCGCCAAAGGTCAAATTTCCGACGGCATCGTAACCGCGGACATCCTGGCCAACGACCAGATCTCGGCCGCCGCCGACTACAGGCCGATCATCGTCGGTTATAAAAATGGCGCCGCTGTGCGCCTCTCCGACGTCGCGCAAGTAATTGACTCGGTGCAGAACGTCCGCGCGGCTGGCTATCTGAACGGCAAGCGCGCCATCACCGTCATCATCTTCCGCCAGCCCGGCGCCAACATCATCGACACAGTGGACCGCGTGACCGCGCAACTTCCGTTCATCAAGGCCTCGATTCCGCTGGGAATTGAAATCACCATGGTTCTCGACCGCACCACCACCATTCGCGCCTCCGTCGGCGACGTCGAAAAGACCCTGCTGATTTCCATCGTCCTGGTGATCCTGGTCGTCTTCGTCTTTCTGCGCAACGCGCGCGCCACGCTGATTCCCGCCGTGGCCGTGCCGGTTTCCCTCATCGGCACCTGCGCGGTGATGTATCTGTTTGGCTTCAGCATCGACAATCTTTCGCTCATGGCTCTTACCATTTCCACGGGCTTCGTCGTGGATGACGCGATCGTGGTGATGGAAAATGTCGCGCGTCATCTGGAAAACGGCTTGACGCCTTTTGCCGCGGCGCTGAAGGGCGCCGAAGAAATCGGCTTCACCGTGTTCTCGATCAGCATTTCGCTCATCGCCGTTTTTATTCCCCTGCTGCTGATGGGCGGAATCGTTGGCCGCCTCTTCCGCGAGTTTGCCGTCACGCTTTCCACCGCCATCGTCGTCTCCATGATCATTTCGCTCACCACCACCCCGATGATGTGCGCCTACCTGCTGCGGGACGAGCGCCATGCAAAGCACGGCCGCATCTATAACGCCAGCGAGAAGGTCTTTGATTGGGTGCTTTCCTTGTATCGCCGCACCCTCACCTGGGTCTTGGACAATCCCGCGCTCACCCTGATCATGCTGTTCATCACCATTGCGCTCAACGTTGTCCTCATCATCAAAATTCCCAAGGGCTTTTTCCCGCAACAGGATACCGGCGCGCTTTCCGGCTCCGTACGAGGGCCGCAGGACTCATCTTTCGCGGCGATGAACAATTCCATCCAGCAAATCGGCCACGTGATTAACAATGATCCGGCCGTCGCCAACGTAATTACGTTTACCGGCGGCAACGGCGCCACCAATACCGGCTCCGCCTACATCGCGCTCAAGCCGCTGGCGGAACGCAAAATCAGCGCCGCCGGGATCATTAACCGTCTGCGTCCCAAATTAAACGCGTTGCCCGTCGCTTCTGCGTTCCTGCAGGCCGTGCAGGATCTGCGCATCGGCGGCCGCTCCAGCAATGCGCTCTATCAGTACACGATCCAATCGGACAACGTGCAGGACCTCTCCAAATGGGCGCCGATTCTTTTGGCCGCGATGCAGAAACTTCCCGGTCTACAGGACGTCAGCTCGGACCAGCAAAATGGCGGCCTCGATGAACTGCTCAACTACGATCGCATCACCGCGGCAAAGCTCGGCATCACGGTGCAGTCGCTCGATTCCGCGTTATACGGCGCCTTCGGCCAATCCGAAGTCTCGATCATTTACACGCAGCTGAATCAATACTACGTGGTGCTCGAAGTCGCTCCGCAGTATTGGCAAAGTCCGGAAGGCTTGAAAGACATCTACCTTCATTCCGCGAGCGGCGGCAATATTCCGTTGCTCGCCGTGGCCAAGGGCCAGGCCAACACCACGCCGCTTTCCATCAATCACACGGGCCTGTTTCCCTCCGTCACCGTTTCCTTCAACCTCGCTCCCAACGTGTCCATGAGCCAAGCCACAGCCGCCATCAACGACATGCAAAAACGCCTGGGCGCGCCTTCTTCGCTGCAAGGTTTTTATGCCGGCACGCTCGAGGCCTATCAGCAATCGCTGGGCACCGAGCCTCTGTTGATCATCACGGCGCTGCTAGCCGTTTATATCGTGCTCGGCATTTTGTATGAAAGCCTGGTCCATCCCTTCACGATCATTTCCACTCTGCCCTCGGCCAGCGTTGGGGCGATGGTCGCATTGATGCTCTTCAAGCAAGACTTGAACATCATCTCCATCATCGGCATTGTGCTGCTGATCGGTATCGTGAAGAAAAACGCGATCATGATGATCGATTTCGCTTTGCAGGCGGAGCGCGAGGAAAGAAAAAGCACGCGCGACGCGATTTTCGAAGCCTCGATGTTGCGCTTCCGCCCGATCCTGATGACCACCATGGCCGCGCTGTTGGGCGCTCTGCCGCTCGCGCTCGGAACCGGTACCGGCTACGAACTCCGCCGCCCTTTGGGCATCACGATTGTGGGGGGATTGATTCTCAGTCAGATGTTAACGCTCTACACCACTCCGGTCGTCTACCTGGAGTTCGACCGCTTGCGCCTGCGCGTGCTGGGAAAGCAGCGTAACGGCGCGGAGCACGGCGCGCAGCCGGCTCCGAGCGAGGCAGATTAGCTAACGAGATCGGAACCTGGGAATGGATCGTAAGAAGGAACGTCGTCCGCAGTTCGAGTTACTATTTAACGGTGCAGCGCCCATGGGAATTCGTGCGCCCGCCGCCGCAGAAACTCTTCGCAGTGGCGCACTGCCGCAGACAGGCCGCGCAGAGGTCGTTCCACGCTAGCGGCGATTCCCGCAAAGGAAACCGTCCGCGCCCATTCGAACAGTTCCCCGGCGTTCAGCGCTACCCAGCCGGCGGATCCTGCCAGAATCAGCAGCATGAGACCGCCGCCCAGCGCCATGCCCGTGATCGCTACCGATACCGGCGCCCCTCTCTCATCTCCGGTCGCGACCATCACGCCAACCACAAAAAAGGCGCACGATCCCAGCGCCAGAATCATCGCTCCGAAAAACGTCAGGACCGCCGCGACCGTTACACCCGTGGGACGATTCATATTCACCCGCCCAGCCTCACAATTTACCCAGCACCGCCAAAATCAACAAAATCACCAGCAGCAGGCCCAATCCACCGCTGGGGTAGTACCCCCAGCCCGCGCTATACGGCCAAGTCGGCAACGCTCCCAGAATCAGCAGGACCAGAATAATCAACAGGATCGTTCGCATCTCGTTCCTCTCTTGGGGCGCCACCGCCCGCGCTACAAAAGCTCGAGCTCTGAACGCCGCGAAAATCTTGCAGCCGCAAGCCTCCTGAGCGGGCGCAGTATTGCCGATTCCAAAGAAGGGGGCCATCGGGGGAACACCTTACGTGCTGACCAGCAATGCCTTAGCGTAGTCCGCTGTCCAGCGCCACGCGAACCGCGGGATGCTCAGCCGCCTGGCCGCCCGCGCACACCTCGACGACCTGTGGAAATCCTCCTCGTCTCCAAAGAATGGAATGCGCATACGAATATTTGTATGCACTTCCGCGCCCACATATCTCCGCCTCCAGTCCCGTTTCCGTAGCTGGTATTAACACAGTCACTTACCAGTACATTTATATTTTTGCAATCATGGTTACGAAATTGCCTGCGAATTCCTAGCGAGTTAGGCGCATCCCAAATGCGCCCCTATGGGTGTGTAGGTCTAGTCGGTAGCGGACGATGTTGGGCCCGTTTCCTAGTGTAATCAGCTGCGATGAGGCTCATCGGCGTGAGTGTCATAGCTTTCGCTGATCCGCCAAACGCCAGCTCGATCCCACTTCGTCTCTCAAAACCAGGAGGAGCGATGAACTTTCAGAGAGCACGCGGTGTCTTTCCATCTTCCTTGTTCACTATGATAATCCTGCTATTTATCCTCTCCGTCTCTCTGTGCCCGCCCGCGCATGCGCAGTCGACCGCGCTGCTCAATGGTACGGTATCGGACGCTTCCGGCGCCGCCGTCCCATCGGCAAAAGTTATCCTAAGGAATGTCGCAACCTCCGAAGAATGGGACACGCAAACCAATAGCGTCGGCCTGTATGTCTTTCCCTCGCTGCCACCCGGCAATTATCGAATCACCGTTACGCAACCGGGCTTTCAGACGCTCGTCGTCACCGATCTCCAGCTGAACGTCGCTACTTCGGTAACCAAAGATCTTCAATTAACCCTAGGCTCCGTCTCGCAACAGGTTCAGGTGACCACAGAAGCTCCGCTGATTGAAACTTCCACCACCGGCGTCGGCCAGGTCATCAATTCCAAGACCGTCCAGGAGATCCCACTGAATGGGCGTCACTTCGTCGATTTGAACCTGCTCACGCCCGGCACCGTCACACCCCCGGCCAATGGTTTTCTCACCGCCCCTCTGCGCGGGCAAGGCTCGTTCGCCATTAATACCGCCGGCCAGCGCGAGGACACCACCAACTGGCTGGTCAATGGCATCAACTTGAACGATCCGGTGCAGAACCAGGTCACCTTTCAGCCGCCTATCGACACGCTGGAAGAATTCAAGGTGGATAACTCCACATTCCCCGCGCAGTACGGCCGCAACGCCGGCGCCATCGTCAACATCGCCACGCGCTCCGGCAGCAATGAATTCCACGGCGAAGCCTTCGAGTTTTTCCGCAACAACGCGCTCGACGCCCGCAACTATTTCAATGATGTGGGTTCGCCGCAGGCTGCCTTCAAACACAATGAGTTCGGCGGCGATGCAGGCGGCCCCATCAAGAAAAATAGAATCTTCTTCTTCCTCGCCTACGAAGGCATTCGTCAGCATCAAGGCCTCACGCTGGGCGCCATTGTTCCCAGCCAGAATCAGATCGCTACCGTGACCTCGCCTGCGGTTCTCAGCCTTCTAAAACTCGTCCCGGCGGCGAACACTCCGGGCACGGATACCACCGGAATTCCGGCGAACTTTAACGGCTTTAGCGGCGCGGCTCTGGCCAATGTCAGCCTCAACCAGGGCTCTGGGGACGTGGATGTCGAGCTGCGCCAAAGCGACCGCCTGCATTTCTATTACGTCATGCAGAAGGACTTCCGCCAGGAACCGCAGCAAGGCGGCGCTGCCGCTGCCAATATTCCGGGATTCGGTGATACCCGCAACGGTTTCCGCCAACTCCTGACCGTCGGCGAGGACCACGTATTCAGTCCATCACTCGCCAACACCATCCGCCTCGGCTACAACCGCATTCATCTGATCTTTACGCCCACCCCTTTGAATCCCGCGGACTTTGATATCACCCTGCCCCCCGGCGCGCCCGTCGGCGTCGGTATTCCCAATATCAACGTCACCGGTGACATGGATTTCGGCGGCCCGACCGGCGAGCCGCAAGGTCGCGGCGATACCACCGTCGTCCTCAACGACACTCTCAGCTGGCTGAAGGATCGTCACTCCATGGCCTTTGGCGGCGAAATCCGCCGCGCCTACAATAACAACATCGCCGAGAACGTCGGCAGTTTCACGTTTCCCACCATGGCTGATTTCCTCTCCGATGAGTCCTCCGCCTTCACCGTCTTGCTCGGAGCCGGGA
>JGI12649J13570_1000073_pt1 | contig 14422 bp, 12 predicted proteins | sample BlaSpr_A8_OM2_O3_FD_13570 | JGI IMG/M metagenome (IMG submission 13570)
CGTCGTCTACTCGTCTTATCTTTCTGCACCTCGAGTCTTTGGCATTTCAGCGCTTCAAGATCAGGAATGCGCAGCCGCCTTGATGTGGGCCAGCGTAACGATCATCTTTTTGGTTCCGGCAGTCATTGTCACACTCCATATTCTTTCGCCCCAGAAAGAGCAGCTGCCGCCGGAAGGCTGGTCCGGATTTCCCACCGGATATTGAAACGGCGGACAAAAGCGGAATCATCAGCCCCTGGGCGAAGTGATATAAAAATCATTCGCGCACCTGCTCGTGATGTGAGATATTGCGCGAGTATCGTTATGTTTCGTAATATAGCGTTTTGTTTCTCTTTATCGGATTTGTTGGCTCGCCGCCGCGCTCGCCTTGATCGGTTGGCATGTCCCCGCCGTATTTGAGCTGGCATTGCGGTGGAAGTGGTTGCATGAATTGGAGCACGCATGTTTTTTCGGCGCCGGCCTTCTGTTTTGGTGGCCGGTCGTTCAGCCCTGGCCAAGTACGCCGAGGTGGCCTCGGTGGTCCATACCCTTGTACCTTTTTTTTGCCACCTTGCCGTGTGACGCTCTCTCGGGGTTTCTTGTGTTCTGCGATCGCGTTGTCTATTCATCTTATCTTTCTGCACCTCGACTCTTTGGTATTTCAGCGCTCCAAGATCAGGAATGCGCGGCCGCCCTGATGTGGACCTGCGTAACGATCATCTTTTTGGTTCCGGCAGTCATTGTCACACTCCATATTCTTTCGCCTCAGAAAGAGCAGTTGCCGCCGGAAACCTGGTCCGGATTTTCCACCGGATATTGAAACGGCGGGCAAAAGCGGAATCATCAACCCCTGGGCCAAGAGATAAATTAAAATCATTCGCGTGCCCGCTCCTGATGTGAGATATTGCGCGAGTATCGTTATGTTTCGTAATATAGCGTTTTCTTTCTCTTTATGGCGAGGCGCAAACAATGATTCCAGCATCGTTAGCCAAGCGGGAATGGCTGAAGTTTCCGCAATTCTCCGCTACTGTGTTGACGATTCTCGCCGGCGTCACCCTGCTCGCGAACGGGTGCGGAAAACAAGCTACGCCCGCGACGGCACCCGCCGCGCCTTCACCATCGTCGCAGCTCCGCGTGTCCGCGTCCGCCGATGGCGTGGTGGTAGATACATCCACGGCCGAATTCGTGCTGAGACCGACGGGTTACGTTGCGGCGAGCCTGACATCAAACAACGGGAAACTTTCGCTAGATGATGCGGGCACCGACCCCGGCATTCAGGTGATAGCTGGTGGGAAAGAAATTTCAGATGTTGCTTTTGATGTTGCCCACCCTCAAATCTCGGAGCCTAACGGCCGATTGGGAACAAAAGGGAAACGTATCGAAGTGAAGGGCAAGAATTCAGCGGGAGATATGGAAGAATCTCTGATTGTGGAAGTGTACGACGACTTCCCCAACATAGCTCTTGTCTCCAGCGCGATTCGGAATTCGGGAAACAAGGAAGTGAAACTCGATACGGTGGATCTGGATCGGCATCGGTTGAACGCATCTTTGACAGACCCGACGGCAACTCCGAACGAAATGTGGTCCTTTCATGGAGCGAGCATCGAGTGGGGCAAAGATAACGTTTTTAAAATTCCGAAGAAATTCTCGCAACAGAATCAAATGGGCTCGCTCGTAGAAGTGAAAGGAGACTTGGGACGGGTAGGTGGCGGAATACCGGTCGTTGCGTTTTGGACGAAAACGGTAGGTGAGGCGATTGGGCACGTCGAAACCCTGCCGCTGGTTCTCTCGATTCCTGTGGAAACGGAATCCGACGGGCGCGTCGACGCAGCCGTTCATCTAACGCCGAACGCCACATTGCAGCGTGGCGAAGCCTATTCCACGCCTCAAACGTTCGTCGCTGTTTATGCAGGCGATTACTACGAGCCACTGCGAATTTATTCCGACGTGATCGACGGGGAAGGCCTGAAAAAGCCTGCGAACAATAGCGAAGACTATGCGGTGAGTTGGTGCGGCTGGGCCTACCTTGCCAATGTAACTCCCGCTCAGATGCTGGGCACAATACCAAAATTGAAGGAAATGGGAATTCATTGGGCCACGCTGGACGATCGCTGGTTCAACAATTATGGCGACTGGCAGCCGCGCAGCGATACGTTTCCCGATGATGAAATTCGCAAGATGGTTCAACAGTTTCATCAGCAGGGCATTAAAGTGCAACTTTGGTGGCTGCCACTGGCAGTAGAAGATGGCGGGCCGGGATACGAATCACATCCGTACGGCGTCTCGGAGGTGGTGAAACAACATCCGGACTGGCTGATCCTGGACAAAAACGGCAAGCCCGCTCGCATGACGCGAAATCTGGCAACGCTGTGCCCTGCGCTGCCGGAGGTCCAGGCGTATTACAAGCAACTGTCCGAGAGATTCATTCGAGATTGGGACTTCGATGGACACAAGCTCGACAATATATATAGCGTGCCCGCATGCTACAACCCAAAACACCACCACAAATCGCCGAACGATTCGGTCTATGCCATGGGCGAGATTTACAAAACGATTTTTGAAACGACGCGAGCGCTAAAGGCGGATAGCGTTACCCAGAGCTGTCCGTGTGGTACGCCCCCGAGTATCGCCTGGCTGCGCTATATCGATCAGGCCGTCACCGCCGATCCGGTGGGTTCTGTACAGGTTCGTCAGCGAGTGAAAATGTACAAGGCGCTGCTGGGCCCGAAGTCTGCAGTGTATGGAGATCATGTCGAGCTGACCCGCATAGCGAATCCGAACGGGAATGAAAAAGATCTTGGATCTGATTTTGCTTCTACCGTGGGCACCGGTGGAGTTGTCGGTACAAAGTTCGCGTGGCCCGATTACGGCCCGAAGTTGAGCGACGTGTATCTGACGCCTCAAAAAGAAGAGTACTGGAAGAAGTGGATCGGTCTCTACAACGACAAAATGCTTTCTCGCGGAACGTTCCGCAATCTTTACGTGTACGGCTATGACGTGCCCGAGGGATATGCGATCGAAAAAGACGGAGCCATGTATTACGCGTTTTTTGCGCCCGGGCCGGCCTCCGACGGCAAACACACGAAACCAGCCACGTGGGCCGGGGAAATAGAGCTACGAGGGCTAGCGCCAGGGAAATATCAAGTGGTGGACTACGTCAACGGTAAAGACCTGGGGTTTGTGACTGCGCCAGGCGCGCGGCTCGACGCCAGTTTCTCCGACCATTTGCTCATCGAAGTCACGAAACAATAGAAATATCTAAGAAGCCCAAATTCGTTGACCTTCAGCGCTGGTCCAAATGGTCGTGGAAAAATTGCTCGACGCTATCGCGATCCCTGAAAGCCTCAGTTCCGCCTTCGCGAGTGTTTGAGAAGGCCCCCGCGATGTCGGCGTATTCAAGACATTCGGCCGGGCTCGCGCCCTGCAGAAAACGATGGATGAAGCCGGCATCGAAGCTATCGCCCGCACCGACCGAATCCACTGACGCCACTCGCATCCCTTGGCGCCGCCATTCCTCAGAACCCTTGCGAGCGATAGCTCCCTGGGAGCCCAGTTTTACGACCACGAACTGACAGGCTTGCGCAAGTTTTCCGATTGCTCGTGGCAGGTCGTCGGTGCCGACGATCTTTTTAGCTTCACGCTCGTTGGGAAAAAAAATATCGATATATGGCAGGACGTCCAGCAAATCTTTGCCCCACTTGCCTTCGGGATCATCGTTGGTGTCAAGCGAGGTCGAAAGGCCCTTGGCTTTGGCTTCGCGAAACAAATCGACGATTTTCGGCCGAAGGGCTCTTTGCAAGAAGTACGACGAGAGATGCAAATGTCTCGACGAAAAAATGTAATCGAGATCGAGATCGACGTAGCTCAACTCGAACATCGTTCCCGGATAGGTCAGGATGAATCGATGTTCTGGCTGGGTGAGTATGACGGTCAGGCCCGTGGATGTCTTACTGGAAGTGAAAGAAACATGAGATAAATCAACACCGGCCGAGGCGAGCCAGTCGAATGCCATTTTTCCCAGAGCATCGGCTCCGATTTTTGAAACCATGCCGACGCCAGTGCCGAGTACCGAAAGATTGTGCGCAAAAATCGCCGACGAACTCCCCAGCGTCAGGCGAAATCCGCCGATCAAGGATTCTTCTTCGGGCTTCAATTCTTTCGGCAAGCCGTAAAGAATCAGATCTGGATTGATTTCTCCGACCACGCACACGTCGAGAGGCATTCGTGAACCTCGATTAGCTTCTGCTTTCCAGCGTTACCACGCGCGATAAATTGCGAGGTTCGTCAGGATTCAGTCCCTTCTTAAGTCCCGTGTAGAAACCCAGGAGTTGCCCGGCGATCACACTCGCGGCTGTACGGGCGGCTTCAGGAATATCAAGAGACAACTCCACCGTGTAGTCGGCAGCCTTGCGGATCGCCGTGCTGCATGTGTTTGCGACCACCAGCGTTGTGCCGCCCAGAGCCTTGATTTCTTCCAGGACGGCGACCTCGGCGTCGAACCCGGTTTCGCTGATGATAAAGGTGATCAGAGTCTCGGGACTTACGATGGCTTTTGGTCCATGCCTGAATTCGAGCGTGTGAAAACTCTGCGCGTAGGAACAAGACATTTCCTTCACCTTCAGCATCGATTCTTGCGCGATTCCGAAGAACGGACCTTGGCCGAGGAAGACATAATCCGCGAATGTCCCCGACTCGACCAGCGATTTTACCGTGGTTTGGAACTGGCCTAATCGCGCAGCTAATTGCGCGGGAAGCTTGCGAAGGCCGGTCAAAAAATCGGGGTGATCTCCGCGGATGGCGGCGAGCGACTGTAATACGATGAGCATGGAAGTGAAAGATCTCGTCATTACGGTGCTTTTCTCGTCGGCAGCATGCAGGATGATGTGGTGCGAAGAAAGTTCCTCGATGGGAGTGTCTGTACCGCAGGTTATCGCGAGAACTTTAAGATTGAGTACACCTTCCAAATACCTGGCTGCCTGCAGAATCTCCGACGTATGCCCGGAGCGGGTAATCATGACCGGCTGGCAGGGGACGGGAAGCAGCTGCGGAAAGAGCATAATTTCGGATGCAGGAATTGCGCGAGATTTCTCGCCCGTGAGAATGAACCAGCTCGCCGCCGCGCTCTGAGCCAAGTAGAAGCTGGAGCCGCAGCCGATGAACACCCACTCGATATTCCTGGGTAGGTTGTGAGCAAGCAAGCGCAATTCCGCACTTTTATCCATCGCTTGCAAACACGTAGTCCAGGTGGCGGGCTGGGAGAGGATCTCGGAAATGGTGTTAGCGCCGATTGCTGATTTCAATTCCGTCAACATTGCCTCCACAAGCCCGCAAGCATAAAAGTTCAAACGACGATGGTCTTGATATGTGCCGCGCGAAGAGCGCGCAAGTTTTTCGCAGAGATTTTCCTGTCCGTAATGGTGTGGTGCACCGCGGAAATGGGAGCAATGAATGAAAGGCTGCGCCGGCCGAATTTGCTCGAATCGCACACGATAATCGTGGTCTTTGCATTTTCCATCATGACGCGGTTCACCCGTGCTTCCAGAAGGTTCGGAGTGGTGAGACCATACTCGAGATCGAAACCGTCCACCGCGAGCAACAAAAGGTCGGCCGTCACGTGACGCAAGGAATCCTCGGCGAGCGGTCCTACAAGCGAAAACGAGTTTCTTCTCAGCACGCCTCCCGTTAAAATGACCTCGACGTCGGTGCCGGCTAGCTCAGCCGCGATATTGACGGCGTTGGTGATGACCGTGAGATTCCTAACATGTTTGATCGCGCGCGCCACTGCTGTGGTAGTAGTGCCTGAATCAAGGATTACGACTTGGCCCGGTTGAACGAAACGCGCGGCCGCCGCGGCGATCTTGAGTTTTTCGCGACGATGCAATTGCTCTTTCTCGTGCAGCGTGGGATCCCTTAAGGCGGATGCGTCCATGGGTAGCGCGCCGCCGTGAGCCCGTTGGATTCGGCCCATTTGGTGAAGGGATTCCAAGTCTTTGCGAATCGTGATGAGAGAAGTGGAGAAGCGCCGTGCTAGGTCTTTGACAACGACCCGCCCATCGCGTTGGGTCAATTCAAGAATTTTTCGCCGCCGTTCTTCTGCCAGCATGGTTTATGAATGTGCTTTCGATTTATTACTTTTTGTTACTATTTCGAATCTAGCGTGATAGCTTGACACAAGTGCACTTCGGGAGCAAGGGCAGATGGCCGGTTCAACGATCGTTTGCGTAAGCGCAAATCCTGCGATGGACCGGCGGTTGCGCGTTGCATTCCTCGAGGCCGGTGAAGTGAATCGCGCCAAAAGCGCCCGCGGCTTGGCGGGAGGCAAAGCCGCGCACGTGGCGATGGCCGCTCGCGCGCTAGGAGCGAATGCAAGCTGGATCGGATTTCTGGGAGGAGCGATCGGCGAAGAGTGCGCTCGGCAGTTGGAATTACTGGATATTGAAGTGGTTGCTGTGCGCACGGCCGCGAGCACTCGCGTGAATCTTGAGGTGATCGAAGACTCCGGAAAGGTAACGGAGATACTTGAACCCGGCGCCGCGCCGGCCCGCGAAGAAACTGCCGAATTTGTGCGGACGTGTTCCGAGCGGATACGGGAAGAGGGGAAGGCATCGCTGCTCGTCATTTCCGGGAGCTTACCTTCAGGCATCTCACCAGATTTTTATGTTTTTTTAATTCAAGCTGCGCGAAATGCGGGCGCGAGAGTCTTTGTCGACACCAGCGGCGAGGCTCTGGGCGAGAGCGTGAAAGCCAATCCAGACTTCGTGAAAGTGAATCGCGCCGAGGCCGAAGCTCTGCTGGCAAGATCGCTGAAGTCGAGCCAGGAAACAACTGAGGCCGCTCGTGAAATCATCCGACGAGGATCGAGCAGCGCCGCGATCACATTCGGGAAAGACGGTCTAGTCTGGATCGAGCATCGAGACGGACCAGTGTGGATAGCGCGTCCCCCCACCGCGAAAGTGGTCTCGACGGTCGGTTCCGGGGACGCAACTCTGGCAGGGTTCGCTTACGCTGCAATACAAGGGATCGTTGGCGAAGAGGCAGTACGACTCGCCGCCGCTTGTGGCGCCGCCAATTGCGCTGCAAGCTCGCCGGGCATGATCAATTTTGCAGACGCGCAAAGACTACTTCCGCAAATCGAAGTGCAGAAAATGAATTTCTAGAAGCAAGGTAGTGGCCGAGCGGTTCCTTGCAATAGCATTTGGCAGTTTTACTTCGAAGAGGACCCCATTCCAGGAATCCACTGTACGGCATTGTCATGATAAATTCGACGGAGGACTGGTTCGGACAAACCGAGGCCATGAACTTGACGGCCGTTGTATTGGAAGGTCTCGTTGGTGGCTAAAAATTTCCAGTCTCTTGCGTAAGTCTCTTGCCAGTCCTTAAGAGCGTCTGCTGTGGATTCATCAGGTAGAAATTCCAGATCGGTGCCGTAGAGCACTCTGGTCTGATACTTGATCAGAAAGTTCCGCACTTTTTCCCGCGGCTGAATCATCAGATATTCCATTCTCGCCGCAGTATCAACTGCAAAATTCGGATAGCGATCGAATCGCTTCGCGATTTCATCCACATCCGTTTCCATGCTTCCCAAGTGCGCGCCGACCACCCGCAGTTTCGGGTTTTCAGCAAGCAGGTGATCGCGCGCCGCTAAAATGACCTCCTTGCGAGGATGATCGGGGTGCAAATACATATACCACTGAGGATTTTCCTTGTAGTAGTCGTAGTCCGGGCTGTCAGGATTCGGTGGTTGCCAGCAGGAGGAAGGCTCGGCGACGTGCGCGATAAGAGTTTTATTATCGCCCGCGATCGCGCGGTAAATGGGTTCGAAAGCGGGATCATCAGGCATAACGTATTTTCCGTCTGGCGTCTTTAATTCCATGCCAATGTTCTTCCAGATTTTCACCGCAACGGCACCTTGGGCAAATTCCCGACGAAGTCGTTCTATCGTTTTTCGCGCGAAATCCTTTCGATCGAAATCAAATGGATCGAAGGTGACGCACAATCGTGCATGGTTCTGACTCGCTTGAACAAACGCCTTGGCGCGCGCGATTTCTGTATCCAATTGGCCATAAATTCCGTGGTTATCGGCCACGCAAATATCCAAAACGTTCAATCGAAGGTGTGTCATCAGATCCGTCAAGTCAGGATCGCTTTTGAATGCATGAACGTGAGTATCGATCGGCTCCAACGCGGCGAAAGCTTGCAGCAGGTCCCTTTGGCTGTCTGGTCGAATTGCTTCAAGGGTTGCTGCATGCAATGCGAGGAAACCAAACGAATGTACGTAGGTCGCCGCGACCGTCGCGATGCCGGCCGCCAACAACAAGACAAGCACTTTCTTGAAATCTACACGCATCTTGGCGACCTAGTGTCTAGCAGGCCCGGAACGCGCCCGCGTCTTTCCCGGCTCATGTCCATTCGTATCATGTGGTTGATCCCGCAGGTCGGCCAGGATTAGCTCCACACCGGCTTCGCGCAGGGGGCGTAGATATTTGGGGTCTGTGGCTGAATCGGTGACAAGAATATCGATGTCCGTGGTGGGACCAACGTAGGCGAAGCCCTGATTCCCGAATTTGCTATGGTCCGCCAGTGCAATGCTGACTCGCGCGGACTTCAAGATCATCTTTTTGATTTGAGCTTCGGCCTGGCTCGCAGTGGAAATTCCGTACTCGGGATCAATGGCGCTCACACCCAATACGGCTTTGTCCACGCGAATTTCCGACAATGCTCGCTGCGCCCAGACTCCCGAAAGATAAAATACGTCCTTTTGAAGTTCGCCCCCTGTTGAGATGACCGAGACGTGCTGGCTGCGCTGGAATTCATCCACAATCGGCGGCGAATTTGTGATTACGGTCAGCCTGTTGCGATGCAACAGGCGGCGGGCGAGTTCGTAGACTGTGGTGCTGCCCTCCAGGAAAACGGTCTCACCATCCAGGATGAGGCGCTCTGCTTCTCGCGCGATGGCCTGTTTTTCGGCTCGATTGCTGCGTCCCAGCGCCTCGTAGGAAGGCTGAAAATTGGTGCTGGAGGTGCGTGAGACGGCGCCGCCGTGCGAACGCAGCAGCACGCCTTCTTTTTCCAAAACAGCGAGATCGCGCCGGACTGTAGCCGCTGTGACTCCCAGATCGCGTATCAGATCGGAGGCAGTAACAGTTCGCTCGCGCGACAGGATCTCGCGTATGCGAAATCTCCGTTCTTCTGCTAGAAGGCTCATTCAGGCTGCTCCGTCCCCATTAAATGGCCCGAAAAGCACGCGGATTGTGCCATAGATTAGGAGAAATTGATCCGAAAATTACAAAATACACCAAATTAGATAAAAAAAGTTGACAAACAAACACAATAGGGCTAATTACGTCAACGATCGGGGTTTGTCCAACATTCAGCCAGGGTATGAAAACGCTATACAGCATTGCCCATGGGAGGGGTCACCTGTGACCAAAATGTGCGGCCTTCGTTCATGCTCCAGACAGCAGTCCCGGACAGGAACTCTAAGATCCGCAAGCAAGGGGCGTCTCCGCGGTTTCTTTACCGCTCTACTGCTCTTGCCGCTGCTCTTTGCAGGAAGCGCCTGGGCACAGAAAGACACAGGCAACATCGTAGGGGTTGTCACCGATACTGGAGGAGGAGTGGTTCCAGGCGCGAAAGTCAGAGTGCGTGACGTGGATCGCGGCACTGAGTTTGAAACAACTACCAACGGAAATGGAGAGTACGTAGCAGGACCTTTGAAGGTCGGACGCTATACCGTCACCGTGGAGAAGGCAAATTTCAAGACGGCCGTGGCCGGTCCAGTGCAACTTGACGTGCAGGGCCGAATCGAAGCAGACGTAAAACTGGAAATAGGCCAGATCTCGCAAAAGGTTGAAGTGACGGTCCAGAACCCGTTGCTGGAAACCGAGACCAGCACGATGGGCGAGGTGATGGACAAAACGCGTATCGAGACACTTCCGCTGAACGGGAGAAATTTCGCGCAGCTGGCGCAGCTCGGGGTCGGCGTTGTGCCCAGCGAACCCGGCTCGCGCGTAAGCGGGAGTTATGGATTCAGCGTGGACGGTGCCCGCTCGTTGCAGAACAACTTCCTGCTCGACGGAATCGACAACAATTCAAATTTAGGCGACGTGCTGAATGAATCGTCGTACGTGATTCAACCTCCCATTGACGCCATTGAGGAATTTAAAGTTCAAACGAACGACTACAGCGCAGAATTCGGAAGAGGCAACGGAGCAATTCTAAATGCCGTAATCAAATCCGGCACCAACGGTTATCACGGAGATGTTTTCGAATATTTGCGAAATGATGTTCTTGATGCTTCTCCATTCTTCATCGTCACACCGCAGAAACCAGCGTACAAGCAGAACCAGTTCGGCGCTACATTTGGCGGCCCGGTCCAGAAGGACAAGACATTCTTCTTCGTCGATTACGAAGGATTTCGCTTGCGGCAGGGAATACCACAAACCGCGTTCCTTCCTGATCAAGACATGGTGGTCGGCAATTTCTCCGAGCTTCTCACGAACATGCCGGCAATGGCCGTTGACCCGAACACCGGCCTCCCGACGGGGGCTGTGGCTCTTGATTGCAATAATCACCAGACCTTTGTGGGGGAAATCTTCAACGCCAGGCGAACCCTGCCAGTGCCGGTAACACCCGCCAACCCCACTGGATTCTGCGGATTTCCAATAGGGGTGGATGGCTCGGGCAACCCAACAAATATTTTCCCTGCCGGAACCGTGGACCCGCTGGCCGCCCGGCTGGCAGCTCTGATCCCACCCCCGAACTCGTCCGTCAATCCGGCTTTCAATTACATCGCCGTCCCCGTGCGCAGCGAAACCCGCAACAATTTTGACGTCCGAATGGACCACACTTTTTCGAGCAAGGATTCCATCTTTGGGCGGTTCAGCTACGAAAACCAGCCCAGTTTTATTCCACCGCCTTTCGATAACGTACTGGACGGCGGCGGGTTCTTCGACGGAATTGAGGATTTCTCTTACCGCAGCGTTGCGTTGAGCGAGACTCATATTCTTGATTCAACCCATGTGAACGAGTTTCGTTTTGGCTATAACCGCATCAACGCGCATCGTTACCAGGTTAATTTCAACGAAAATGTGTCAGCGCAGCTTGACTACCCTGGGGTGCCGTTCGAACCCGGCACATTTAATGGCGGACTTCCAGCTTTGACGTTCAGCGATGGTTCGGCTCCAGAGCTTGGCAGCTCGGGTTTTTTACCTTCGATCGAGAAGCAGAACAGCTATGTCTTTACCGACAATTTCACTTGGATCAAAGGTCGCCATTCGCTCAAGTTCGGCACCGAGATTCGCTTCGAACAATTCACCATTTTTCAACCATCCGCTTCTCGCGGCACTGCGGATTTCAGCACGGGCTTCACGGACAATCCAGCGGCGCCCGGAACTGGCGGGTATGGCTTCGCGAGCTTTCTCTTGGGCATCTCCGATGGCGGGTCGATCGTAAATCTTCACAACGTTGACTACCATCGGCAAATCTACGCAGGATTCGTTCAGGACGACTTCAAGAAATCAGCACGTCTTACGTTCAATCTTGGTTTGCGCTACGAGCTTTATACCACGGTCAAAGCAGCCGGCAATGAACAGGCCAACTTTGATTTTGGATGCGGCTGCCTCATTGTTCCCAAAGGACAAAAAGCCGTACTCACACCGACCCTTGCCTCGCAAATTTCGATTGACCGTAATGGGTCATCCGGTCTGGTCTCGCCAGATCTCCACAACTTTGCGCCGCGGGTCGGCCTGGCTTACAAAATAAGCGACAAACTCGTGCTCCGAACTTCTTATGGGATTTTTTACGGCGGTCAAGAAAACGGTCCTTATTCCAATCCAAGTCCCGGATTCAATCCGCCATTTTTTGTGACGCAGTCATTCAACATGCCCTGCTTGGGGAATTCCGCGAACCCTAGTTTTCCCCTAACCAACTGTTCGATCCCGGGCTTCAACTCATTGCAGCAGGGATTCCCGGCGAACTCCTTGGTTGATCCGAATACTCCCTTGCTTTTCTCCATCAGCCCAAAAATCACTACACCGTTCATGCAGCAATGGTTCCTTGGTTTCCAGTACGAATTGCCATCGAACATTGTGGCTCAAGTTTCCTACGTGGGCTCGCACGGCGCAGATCTCTTCGGTCTGTTTAACGGAAACCAGGCCGTTCCTACATCGGACCCAAATAGTCCCACCGCCGGACGACGCCCCGATCCCAATATTGATGCGGGGATCTATGCGCTTCGTTCCAACTTGTTCTCAAACTACACCGCCTTGCAACTTAAACTCGAGAAACGTTTCTCCAACGGTTTGCAGTTTGAAGCCGCCTACACCTATAGCCACGCGCTCGATGACGCTTCAAGTGCCAGTCTTGGCGCTCAGAATCAAGGGGACTTCCGGTTGCAAACGGAGCCGCAGCTAGAGTATGGCAACGCCGATTTCGACGTTCGACAAAGATTCGTCTTCAACTTTGTGTATGACCTGCCTTTCGGGAAGGATCAACGATTTGGTTCAGATCTTTCGGGCTTCCGCAACCAGCTCGTCGGCAACTGGCAAATCACCGGAATTATCTCGGCGCAGACGGGCAATTGGTTCACGCCCACCGATGACCTGGTGAACATTTCTAACTCTGACTGCGGAGGAGAAGTTTTCAATTGTGCGCGTCCGAATGTTGTTGGAAATCCCAACGGAACGCCTTGCATAGCCGGGACGATTTTCAACACCTGCGCCTTTGTCCCCAATACCGTGGAGGGGACGTTCGGAGACGCAGGTCGAAATATCATTCGGGGTCCCGGACTGCATAACTGGGACTTGTCTTTCATCAAGCAATTTCCCGTTCGCGAACAAATGCATTTTGAGTTCCGCGCGGAATTGTTCAATATATGGAACCATCCGAACCTGACGTTCACGGATGTGACTACGACGGACGAGAACTTCTCCACCGAGCGGGGGACTTCGCAATTTGGCTTTCCTACTGCTTCGTTGCCTCCACGATTGATCCAATTCGCTCTGAAATTTTACTTCTGAACGCGAAGAATTGGGGAGGGGCTTTCAGACGTCGCGGCGGGTGGCGCGTTTCTTGGTGTCACACCAGAGTCAAATCGAGTGACGGAGGTAATTAGCAGGGTGCCGAACCTTTTTCTGTGGCTTGTGGTTGGTTATTTTCGTTTGGGAGAAGTGGAAGGGAACCTGGCCCTTCAAATCCAGCCAAGAGCATGAGTCAGCGCCGCGCTAACCCGCTTTTCGAAGTTCGTTTACGAGCTTCCTGGCTTCTCGCATCCTTTCCTTGTAGTACGTGGGGCTCAGAACAATTTCCTTGTCCCCCACGTGCACACGTTCTTTGATGCCTTCTTTTGACAAAAATAATGCGAGCGCTACATACGTCTTGATTTCCTTTTCCAGGAACTGAACGGCCTGTCGTTTGGACTCATCCATTTTTCACCTCAGACTGCGAAGAAAGGCAAAGGTTGAAAGTAAAAAGGTCCGTTTCAGGTCTTGAGCCTCGTCTGATTGCGGGCACTCTGCGTCACGTGGTTCCGCGGACGCTGGCGCCTGCGCGCTTCTAGATGCGGCCGAGAAGCAGAAGAATGACGACGATGACCAGGATCAGCCCGACTCCGCCAGTCGGGGCATAACCCCAGTCCCGGCTATGCGACCACCTGGGCAACGCACCGAGAAGCGCCAGCACCAAGATCACGATCAATATAGTCCCGAGCATTGTTCCTCCTGTTTCTCTCTTCGCCGAAGTAACGAAGGAAGCTCTGACGTTCTACCAGCACTGCCAGGGCGACTCGACCCGACTGCTCGTCCGTCGCCCTGAAGCTCTGGGCCGAAAAACCGGTTAGATCACGACGCTGATGCCAACGCGAGCGCCGGGATAATACGGGTTGCACAGGTAATAGCCGCCGTCGATGAAATCAACGTAAACGTTATCCGTGTAGTACCAACCCTCCGGCCACGGATTCTCGAATCCAAACCAAAAACCGCCGTATTGGAATCGCGAAAAACCGCCGACCATCACTGGTTGGTTGATTACGAAGGTGTGCTCCGAACCAAAATTGGCACGGAACCGATCGTCAGGTATGCGAGCGCTGCTTCTGGCGCTGAGCCGAAGTGCCGGCTCTGAGCGTTGCTTCTGCTGCGCGGCTGCACTGCGCTGAGGCTGACCGTGTTCTTGCCCGGTTGCTTCCTTGCCGCGCCCTTCCTGATTTTCAGTCTTAGCCTGCTTCTCTTGTTCTGCTGGCTTCGCCTGTTTCTCTTGTTTCGCCGGCTTAGCCTTTGCTTCTTCCTCTTGCTTCGCTGGCTTGGCCTTGGCTTCTTCCTGTTGCTTTGCTGGCTTAGCCTTGGCTTCCTCTTCCTTTGCTGGCTTGGCCTGCTTCACCGGCTTTTCGCTCTTAGCCTCTTCCTGTTTTGCAGGCTTGGCTTCTTCCTGCTTCGCAGGCTTGGCCTCT
>JGI12649J13570_1000089_pt1 | contig 13540 bp, 9 predicted proteins | sample BlaSpr_A8_OM2_O3_FD_13570 | JGI IMG/M metagenome (IMG submission 13570)
TAGAAAAATCGCCTACGAAGTTTTGCGACGCGTCGAAGCCGAGGGCGCGTATGCCAGTGACTTGCTGCACGCCGAACTGGGCGCGCGCATAAAGGTGGAAGACGCCGGCCTAGCGACCGAACTAGTGATGGGCGTCTTGCGCTGGCGCCGCCTGCTCGATTTCTTGCTCGACCGGCAATTGAAGAGGCCAGTTGAAAAGCTGGATTTGCCGGTAGCGCTCGCTTTAAGAATCGGACTCTACCAGTTACGATTCCTCGAGCGTATTCCCGCCCGCGCCGCCGTCAACGAATCGGTAGAGATGGTGAAAAGCGCTCGCAAGGCTTCTGCGGCAACATTGGTCAACGCCGTGCTGCGGCGCGCCGCAGATAATGCGCGAGTACCCGCGGCGAATCTGGTTCCGCCGGATACGCCCGGCGCAGAGCGCCTCGGCATTCTGCATTCGCATCCCACCTGGATGGTCGAGCGCTGGCTCGCGCGCCTTGGCGAGCCGCAAACGATCGCGCAGCTCGAAGCGGACAATCGCACCCCGCGGCTGACTTGCGCATTGCACGACGTAAGGCAACGCGAAGAAATCTTCACCGCGCTAAAGCAAGCGGGCCTCCGCATCGAACCCGGCAAAATTCTACAATCCGCGTTTGCCGTAAGTGGCGGTAGCCCCACGCGCACCGAATCCTTCCGTAGCGGCGCGATTTCCATTCAGGATGAAGCTTCGCAAACCGTCCCGCTGCTCCTCGACGTGCAAACCAACGACCGTGTGCTCGATTTGTGCGCCGCGCCGGGAGGAAAGACACCTCCGCTCGTTCGCGCCGCAGGCCCCAGCGGCACCGTGGTCGCGGCGGACCGTTACGCGCACCGCTTGCGCGCGATGCGCGAGCAATTCCAACGTCTCGACCTAACACGCGTGCGCCTCGTAGAATTGGACGCAGCCAGCCCGCTCCCCTTCAGCACACTTTTCCACCGCATTCTCCTGGACGCCCCCTGCTCCGGAACCGGGACGCTCGCCCGCCATCCCGAAATTCGTTGGCGCCTGCACCCGGAGCAGTTCGCGGAATTTCACGCGCTGCAAATCTCACTATTAAGATCCGCGCTCGAACGCCTCGCACCAGCAGGCCGTCTGGTTTACTCCACATGCTCGATGGAGCCGGAGGAAAACGAGCAAGTAGTGCAAGAAGCGCTGCGCGGCGCCACCGGACTGAAACGCAATGGGGCAAACGAGGTCGGACGCGACTTAGAAGACAAACTCGTCGCAGGCCGCGACGAAAAAAGCCTGTTCGATGGCGAGGGATACTTTCGCACCACTCCAGAGGCGTTCGAAACCGACGGATTCTTCGCCGCGATCATCAGCAAGACGTANAACCGCCGCCGCAGCGGAGTTAACCGCATCAGCGCGATCCGCGATGCAACGAAGTTCCGCCGCGGCTACTCGTGCTACGCTCCTAAGGCGCTGTCCACGGCAAGATAGAGACTGAGGCAAACCGATGACGTTCCGCGAAAGGCTCGAATGGATCTTCCGCATGGCGCTGCTGGCCTTCATCCTGATGTCGGTCGCCTTCCTCAGCGCGCTCACTGCGATGCGCTTCGCCATTCAGGGCCGCGAAGTCGCCATGCCGGACGTCGTAGGGAAAAAAGCCGTCGAAGCGCAGCAGATGCTGCAAGGCCGCGGCGTATCATTCAAGGTCGAAGACCGCATGTTCAGTCCCCTGCCCGCGGATACCGTCGTGCGCCAAACTCCTCCCCCCGGGATGAAAGTGAAAATCGGCCAGTACGCGCACGTGGTCATCAGCCTCGGCCCCAAACAAGCCACAATCCCGATCCTCACCGATCAGAGCATCCGCGCCGCGCGCATCGAACTGTTGCGCTCGGGAATGCAGGTCGGCGAAATTTCCCAGACGTACGTGCCGGGAACTGAAACGGACGCGGTGCTGCAACAAGACCCGGCGCCGGGGACCTCAGACGTCACCAGCCCGCACGTGGATCTGCTCGTTTCCCTCGGCGCGCGGCCGGCCGTGTACGTGATGCCGGAGCTGGTCGGCTATTCGCTCCCCGAAGCGGAATCGAAATTCGCGGGCACGGGCCTGAAGGTCGCGAAGCTAACGTTCGCGCCAGTCCCCGGCGGCCTGCACGGTACCGTGATCGGGCAAACTCCCTCGCGCGGCGCGCGCTTGGACTCAAGCACCAGCATTGAATTGCAGCTCGCGGAGTGATGCAACATCGACGACAAAGGCAGGGAAACAGCCGCGCGACGACCTTCCGCTGAGCCATCCAAACCCGCAAACAACGAACGGCCTATGCTAGAATTTCCAAGGACTCATGGCCTACGCACGCATTGAAATCGCGCCCTCCATCCTAGCCGCGAACTTCGCCAAACTGGGCGACGAAGTCCGCACGGTCGAAGAAGCCGGCGCGGACGTTATTCACGTGGACATCATGGACGGCCACTTCGTCCCCAACCTTTCCCTGGGAATTCCGGTAGTTGCCTCTCTGCGCAAGGCAACCCGCCTGCCCCTGGATGTGCATCTGATGATCGAGCAGCCCGAACTCTATATTGAGGAATTCATCCGCGCGGGTGCCAGCCGCGTCCTGGTGCACCAGGAAGCCACGGCGCACCTGGACCGGGCGCTGGCGATGATCCGCGAGCTGGGCGCGGAAGCGGGCGCGGCCATTAATCCGGCAACGCCAGTCGGGATGCTCAGCGAAGTGCTCGACAAGGCGGACACGATATTGGTGATGACCGTCAACCCGGGTTTTGGGGGCCAGAAATTCATTCCGAATTCCTACGAGAAGATTCGGCAGCTGAATCAGATACGGGCGCGCTATAATGGCGGCTTCCGGATTGAAGTGGATGGGGGCGTTGAACCGGAAAACACGGCCGCGCTGGCGCAAGCCGGTGCCAACACTTTCGTTGCCGGGACTTCGATCTTCCACACAGCTGATCCAGCGGCTGCAACGCGCCAGTTAAAAAAACTCGCGACCCAGGCTTTGAGTCAAAAGGCATAAAAACCTTGCAAACGTCTGACTGGAAAAATCCGATGGCATCGAGAAAATTGAAGAATTATCGCAACGCAGCATTGCCCGTGTTTGCGCTTGGCCTCTTGTTCCTGGCGTGCCCCGCCGCACCAGCGCAAGTCCCCACGCCCCAGACCGGCGGCAGCGGCGAAAACGCGCCGCCTCCTACTCCCACGGCGGCAGACACACCAAAACCCGCACCGAAAGCCAAACCTGCCGACCAAACTGCCGCGAACAAGAAAAAGAAAGACCAGAAGAAGCAGACCATTGACGTAAACACCTCAGCCGAACCGGACAAAGTTCTCTACGATCGCGCCCAAGCGGATCTGAAGGCTGGCCGCTACACCGAAGGACGCCTGGCGCTGCAAACCCTGATCAACACATATCCAGACAGCGAATACCTCGCCAAAGCCAAACTCGCCGTCGCCGACTCCTACTACAAGGAAGGCGGCACTACCAACCTCACGCAATCCATCCAGGAATATAACGACTTCCGCACTTTCTTTCCGTTCCTCGACGAAGCAGCCTACGCCCAGATGCAGATCGGCCTGGCGCACTACAAAATGATGGAAAAATCCGACCGCGACAAAACCCAGGGCGAAGCGGCGGAAGATGCTTTCCAGGCGTTCCTGCTGTCGTACCCGCAGAGCGCGCTGGTCCCCAAGGCCGAACAATATTTGCGCGACGTGCAGGAAGTGCTGGCCGACGGCGATTACAAAGTCGCTTACTACTACTACACCAAGACGGACTTTCGCGCCGCCGCCGCGCGCCTGGTCGAAGTCACCGATCGTTACCCGCTCTACAGCCAGAATGATGATGCCCTGTGGATGCTGGGAAATATCTACGAACGCGCCAAACAAGTTTCCAAAAACGAAGATGACAAGAATCACTGGAGCGATCTGGCCAGCAAGTGCTACGACCGCATCGTGCGCGATTATCCGCTCTCGAGGAATTCGCCGGGCGCCAAGGCGCGCCTGAAGGACATGGGCAGGCCCGTGCCTTCCGCCGATCCCGATGCCATCGTGCGCATGCAGAAACAGCAGCTGTATGAAAAGGAGCATCACCAAAGCGCGGTTCTGAAGCTGCCGATGGGAATGCTCAAGGGAAATCCAGACACTTCCGGTGCCGCGCGTGGTGGGATGCCGCAAATGGCGCCGCCAAACGACGCCGTTTCCGCGACCGATGTGCTCCGCCCCGGTGCTGCGGGTCCGTCGTTCGGGCTGACCGGCAGCGCAGCGGGAGCGAGCGCGCAGACATCGTCGACCAGCACCGAAGTGGTGACGCCGGAAGATGCGACCACCGCGCCAGTAGGCTCCAATCCGAACCAGACCGGGCTGGGCGTCGAAATCCTGACGCCGCTGGACGACAAGGGCCAGCCGACTTCAGAGCAGCCTGCGACGACGACTCCGCCTGCGCAAACGAGCGCGCCAGCAGCAGCCGCACCACCCGCGCCAAGTACCACCGGCACGGTGGATGCAGGCCTGAACGGCTCGGGTACCGCGAGTGCGCCAGCCGATAACAATCCACCGGCGGCTGTTTCAAGTTCCAGCTCATCCAGTTCCAGCGCTTCCGCCGCCACGGGCGACAGCGCCGCCTCGGGCGCAACCCCAGCCGCGCAGACAGCGGACAAAACCGCGACCCCGGTAAAACCTACGCCTGTGGACACCAAGGAAGAGTCCACCAGCAAGAAGAAGAAGGGACTGAAGAAACTCATCCCCTGGTAGCTGCCGCGGATGCGCGGTTCATTCACTGTTAACTCCCTGCTAACAACTCAGGCACTCCTGTACTTCGACTTTGTTGACGCCCTTGCCGCGGGGTGCTGCAATAGCTATGTTCAGGGCTAGGCGCGTCTCGTAAGGGGGCATGCCGCCCCGGGGGATTACAGTGCCCAGAATTTTGGTTGCGGACGACAACACCAATATCCAAAAAATGGTCGTGCTCGCGTTTCAAGAGCGCGGCGTGGAAGTCATCGCCGTCGGCAATGGCGAAGCCGCGGTGCGGCGCCTGCCCGACGCAAACCCCGATCTGGTGCTGGCCGACGTGTTCATGCCCGTGCGCAATGGCTACGAAGTTTGTGAGTTCGTAAAGAAGGATCCGCGTTTCTCGCACGTCCCGGTGATTCTGCTGGTAGGCGCATTCGATCCGCTGGATGAAAAAGAAGCGCGTCGCGTCGGCGCCGATGGCGTACTGAAGAAACCTTTCGTCCCGCCCGATCCGCTGATCGCCATGGTAATGTCCGCGCTGGAAAAGAATCCCAAAGTCGCGGCCGAGCTTGCCCGAGCCAAAGAAGCCGCCGCCGAAGCTGCTTTGCCGCCGGCCCTGCCGGAAGTTCCGCTGAAGGCTGAGCCCAAACCGCTGCCCGAATTCCCCGAGCCCACCGCCGAAGAAGCCGCCGTGATTTATGGTTTCGGCAAAGGCGTGCGCGCGATTGATCTTGACGAAGTGGCAGAAGACGACGAGGAAGAAACGCCCCAGGCCAAGAAGCCCGTCAAGGCCTCTGCGAAAGATTCCAAATCGCCGAAGGCTCCCGCCGCTCCGAAGACTCCAGTGGTCGCGGCCGTAGATGAAGAGGAAGACGAATTCGACAGCTCCGTCACCGCCAACGATTGGCGCCGCAACGCCGCTGACTTCGAAGTTCCCGAGAATGTTGCCGCTGATCCGGTCTATTCCTACGGAAAGAATTTCGAGCCCATAACTTTTCCTCGGAGAAAGACGTTCCGCCGCGCCGCCGGAAGACAGACGGACCCGGCACCGAAGAAACTGCAGCCGCGACGGATTCCAAAGATGCACAGAGGATCGAAGCCAAAGTTGACGCGCCCGCAGCCGAGATTTCGGCAGCGTCCGCCCCAGCGTCCTCGGATCGCGCGCCCGCGGCAAAACCCAATCCTTGGGACGTGAAGGATCAGCCCGAAATCGAATTAGCCGCCGGGACGTTCTCGCGCCTCGAAGAGCCAGACGCGCCAGCGAAATATTCCGAAGCCGAACTCGCCAAGTCGGCACCGGCCGCAAAGCCAGCTGCGGCGCAACCTGTTGCGCAGCAGCAGGAAACCGCGCCTGAGCCGCCCAGCCGTCCAACGCTGGTCTCTCGCATGCGCGGTTGGATGGACATGCTCACGCCTTCTTCGCCCGAGCCTGCGGCGAACTCCGCAACGGAAGTTTCCGCCAGCGATACCACCGAAGCTTCCCCCGCGGATTCCACCAACACCGCTGACAATCACTGGATGACGAATCTTGCAGCGCCTGCTGCGTCGGCACATTCGTCCGCGCCCGCGCCTGTCGAGGCACCTGCTTCCGCTGCTCCGATCGTGGACCCGGCCGCGGAGACGCAACCTATCATCGAAGCCACGGCTTTCGCGCCAACAGAAGCGCCGTTACAATCGGCTCCGGTCGAAGACTTCGCGCCGACTGCAAATTCTCAGTCCCACGTCGACGTCCGTTCAGCCGTCGAGCCGCGCCAGTTCAGCGACGGCGGCGCTAGCGGCGACAAGTTCGGCGGCTCGTCCTACCATTTTTCCGATGAACCGCGCAACGAAACTCATGACGCCGTGATTGACGAATTTCACGATCCCGCGCAATCCAGAACACAAGAAGCGGCCGGCGATTATTCCTCCAACGCCACGGTCGCCGAAGGCCTCAACGGCGAAGTCGAAGCGGAACCCGAGCCGATCAGCAGCAGCGCCGCGGATTTTTCGCCCACTCTTTCTCACGAGTTGCCGTCTGAAGTGTTGCCTTCGCCAGCCGACGTGCCCGTGAATGGCATCGGCCTTTCCGGCATGTTGCCGGCCGAGCCGATCTTCGGCAGCCAGCCGCTGCACGACGCCGCGGAGTATTCACCGCGCGATGAAGATCAAGTTCCGCCGCCAGCCGATACACGCGAGCAGGAAGCCTACGCCGAGCAAACGCAAGCCGGCCAGCAATCACAGCCTGCGCCCAGCGAAGAATATTGGGACCGCGAAGCCGCCGCGCGCGAAGCAGAAGTCCTGGAGCAAGCCGGCAGTTCCCTGTTCGCCGAGTCCGCCGCGCAGGAACCGCCAGCGCTTGATACTTTCGAACGCATCCCCACGCTGCCGCCGCCCAATCGCGAAGCGCTCTCTGAAATTCCGTTCCTGATGCCCCCGCTGCTGCCGCCGCAAAATTCCGAGCAGCCCGCCGCGGCGCGCGCCACAGACGCAGAGGCCGTGGACGACATGGTCCGCAAGGTTATGGAAAAGCTCGGCCCGCATCTGCAAGAACTGCTCTCGCAAGGCGTAAAGCCGCTGGTGGAAAATCTCCTGCAGAACGAACTACAAAAGAAAGATCGCTAGTTCGTAGTGAGCGCTGATTCGTGGCACAGCCAGTGCTGTGCTCCCTCCCCTGACTTCGTAGCACCTGCCGCTGACTTTGGACCTTGCTGTGCCCCTCGCTCTCCGAACACAGCCTGGTTAGGGTTCCGTCGTCAGCGCCCCGGTCGCGGGGTCAATGCGGAAGTAGGAAACGGTCGAATCTTGGAAATGTGCCACGGAAAGCCCTGTGCCATCCGGATTGACTTCGACGCTGGAGGGTTTCGCCCCCGCCGGAAACGGCGAAGCGACAACCGCATTCAGTTCGCCGGTTTTCCAGTTGATGCTGAAGGCCGAAATACTCTGGGAAGTGTGATTAACCACGTATAGGTAGCGGCCAGAAGGTTCGATCGCCAGCCAGCCCGGGCCTTGTTCCGGAAGAACGGATACCTCAGTCGCGGCACTGCTCTGGCCGTCGCGCGCAATCAGCAGTGAATCTCCCAAACCATTCGTCGCGAAAGTCATCCGCTGGCCGGTGCGCAGATTCGCGACGTGCAGCACACGCGAATCGCCTTCGACCGCGCTGAGGACGGTCGCCCCGGCTGCCACAGTCAAGAGCGTCGTTGTATTGTTGCCGTGGTAGCTGGCCAGGATATTCGCCGATCCGATCGCGACAGCAGTTGCCAAGCCCGAAGCATTGACGGTCACCACCGCCTTATTGTCCGATGCATACGTCGAGTCGCTGGTCGTTACGTTCGAGGTCTGACCGTCCAGATACGTCGCGGTCAGAGCGAACTGCTGCGTCGCAGCAACCGCAATCGTCGGATTCGCCGGAGTGAGCTTGACCCCGGTGATGAATAGGTTGCTCACGTCGGAGCTGATGCATCCGGACAAGCCAAAAATCAAGACGAAAGGAAGAATCTGTACGCGCTGGCTGAACTTGAGCAATGAATTGCCTCCGCATTCGCCCGGTCGAAAACCTTAAATCGGATTTTCGATTTGAGTACCGGGCCGGCCGTGCCACTGCAACTGCGCTGCCGCTTTTTTCGGGATGACAGCGTGCAGTGATGCTACCACGGGCGGTGTGGCGCCACATTCTCACCAGCTGCGCGGTTTCCAATCGATGGGTAGCGGGAAATCTGAGGATCGACCGCGGGAGTCCGAAGGGTTAGCTGCAGCGGGAGAGCCTCTTCGCCGCCGGATCGGGAACCGCGAGGTGGCGCACAAATCCAGGCGCAGCTGTTGAGTGGCCACGGTGTCGGGGGCGGCTTCGAACCTGCGCCAGACGCACCTGTACCGAAGGGCGCAGCAAGCTCTGCCAGATTGCCGCCGCGCAAGCTCTCGAGAATTACCAGCTCTAGAACTGCGTGGGCATTGTCCTCAACGTAACGCGGACGCCGCGTTCAGCGTTCAGGTCGGTGGTGCGCTGCCAATCAATACGGTTGAGGTCCGTGGACGCCTCGCTTCCGTCAGGTAGAACGTAGAAAAGCAGCCTGCCGGCCACCCAGTAATCCCTCGCTGGTAAAATCGTCTCCGACTTCAACGCTACCAGCGTAAGTGCGCGGCTCGGGAGCTCCGGTTGCGCCGAGCCCAGCGAAACGGGCGGGGCTGCGGCGGGAGTGCTCGGCGGCAGGTAATACACTCCCGACGAAGATTGTGGCGCGACCGGGCCGCTGGATGGTTGGGAGTAAGATTGGACGCGCGGCGCTACGTACTGCGATGGCGCGGGCGACAAATATGCCGTTAGCCGAGGCAGCTCCACGTCCTGCATCACTTTTAGAGTGATCATTTGCTCGCTTTTCAGCTTTGGTTGTGGTCCGCGCGCGGGCAGTGTGATTACCTTCCAAGGCCACAGCGGCGGAATCATCCATTCGATGACATCGCGCTTTGCATGCCCGTGGCCCATGATGTCGCCCTGTTTATCCACGTGCTGGCCCTGCGCAGCCACGATTCTCGCGTTCAGCTCGCTGTCTGTATTGGGCAGACCAATGTGATCGAAAACGATATCCAGATATCCCTTGCCGATAAAGTGGCCCGGCTGCTTGGCCGCTTCCAGATGCCCGGCCAGGTAGGAGCCGCGCGGGAATGCCGCGTGACCGAACTCCGTGAACTGGCTGAGGTGGCAAAGCACCGGGTCGCCAACCTGGGCGGTTTTCGGTGAAATCGTCGGATCGTCTATCGTGCAATGTAGCAGGGTTCCGGCAGGTATCAGTGTTGCCTGTGCCTTTGCGGCGGGCTGCAGACACACCAAGAACAGCGCCAACAAGAACGGTTTTCGCATAGGCCTTCTCCTAGGTCGGGGCGCAGGCAGCAGGAGAGGGACACACCGAGCAATGGGCGGGGGGCTGTCTGCTTCCCCAGATTCCATCGCCGAGAGTGTACCCCCGTAATTCTCTACAGGCAATACGTCGTTAATTAGTCGGACCCTTTCAGCTGGAATGCTGCTACTCGGCGCCCGGTGCGGCAGCCTTGACCAACTGAGGAGGTACAGTCGTTGGTGCCTTGGAAAATTCCTGTTTCGTGTCAGGCCTGCGCACGATGTCAAGCGGCGCCAGCGAAACAGGCCGGTTGGTTTCCGCCGATTCTAACAAGGCCCGAATAATGCGCACGTCGGCCAGGCCCTCTCGACCAGAAGGTTCGGGCTGCTCGTTGTTGAGAATGCAGTCGGAGAAATAGACCAGTTCAGGAGCAAACTGGTCACGTTTTTTGAAGATCTTCTTCGTCGTACGGCCAGCAATGGTGAGTTCGGCCTTCAGATNCGTAACCATGTCGTAAGCGGGATNCATTTTCAAGACACCTTTTGTTCCGATCACCTCGAACACGGAACGGTCGGCGGCGCCAAAGCTCGTGGTAAAACTCGCGGCGCGGTCCTTGGGAAATTTCAGCAACCCGGAGGTCATCTCCGGCACCTCTGCGAATCGCCTGTCGCTGGAGCTCATGTTCCACGCAAACACTTCTTCCGGTTCAGCCTTGAATAGATAGCGCGCGGCATTGATGCAGTAGACGCCCATATCGTAGAGCGCGCCCCCCCGACGTTTTCCTTCAGTCGCGAGTTTCCGGCCTTCACCTGTTGCGGTAGCCGCGGGAACGAGATTCGATCCGGACAAAACGGTTCCCTGCCCCGCCGGGAGCTACGTCCCGCATTTCGGGAAACAAATTCACTTCGCTACGCGCAGGATTCTGAGGCGGCGCTTGAGATCGTAGGGAATGGGCCGCCCGTAGCTCGGCCCGCTGAAGAAAAATAAATAGCGCCGTTTCTTTCTATCGATTCAGACGAGCGTCTGCTTGCGTGATAATATCGTCGAACTTTGACGCCGAATAGCACTCCTCTGCCAAAAAAAACTCTTCTGCCAGATAACACTCTGCTATCTGTGCTGGTGCTGTGTGGCATCAATTTGTTGAACTTCTACGATCGGCAAGCTCCCGGGGCGCTGGTCGAGCCGATGCGGAAAGAGTTCGGCTTGTCCGATACGCAGATCGGGCTGCTGGGCAGCATGTTCATCTGGGTTTATGCCCTGGCGGGCGTACCGCTCGGCCGCGTCGCCGATGTTTGGAGCCGCAAGAAGCTGCTTACCATCGGGGTCACTGTATGGTCCGCACTCACAGCCGCATCGGGTCTGGCCGCTAGCTTCTCGTTCCTGGTGTTCACGCGGCTCGGTGTGGGCGTTGGCGAGGCCGTCTGCGCGCCGGTGGGAACGAGTTGGATCGGCGATCTGTTTCCGCCGCAGCGCCGCGCGCGTATTCTGTCAGTGTTCATGCTAGGCGTGCCGATCGGTGGGGCGCTGAGCTTTTTGTTGTGCGGGCCGATCGCGCAGGCTTGGGGCTGGCGGACAGCGTTGGTCAGCGCCGCGGCGCCCGCGATCATCTTAGTGCCATTGTTGCTTCTTGTGCACGAACCGGGCCGCGGTGCGTCGGAGCAGGCCTCCGGGATCGAGGTCAGAGGATCCATCTACGCCCTACTTCGCATCCGCACCTTGTGGTGGATCATTTTGTCGGGTGCATTGTTGAACTTCAACATGTACGCCTTGGCGACGTTCTTGCCAGCCTTCATGACTCGCGTGCACGGTTACTCGGTCGCGCGCGCCGGCGTGACCTGCGGAATTGTGTATCTCATTGGTGGCGTGTTCGGAGGTCTGCTGGGCGGGCACCTGGGTGATCGGGTGGCAAGCAATGCGCGCAATGCTCGGCTGTGGATGGCGGCGATTATCGCGATCCTCGGCGCACCCATCATGTTTTACGGTATCACGCGGCCGGCGGGCTACGCGCCTACGGCTCTGGTGGCGATCGCCATCGGGTACGGCGCGTTCAACACCTACTACGGGCCTGTTTACGCGTCGATTCAAGACATCGTCGCCCCCAACCAGCGCGGTCTCACGATGTCTGTGTACTTTATGGCGATGTATCTGTGCGGCGCCTCGTTTGGTCCGCTGTTGACAGGCGGCCTCAGTGATTATATGGCCCGGCGGGCCATGCATGCGGCTGGCGCCGTCAGCCTGGCAGGCTTCCGCGCGGTCGGCCTCCAGAAGGCCATGGTCATCATGCCCATTCTCTCGCTGGCGCTGGCGATCGTGCTTTATTTGGGCTCGCGCTCGATGAACCAGGACGTCGAACGACGGGACGCGAGGCTGCAGGGTTGATGTAGCGCCAAGGCGCTGCGGAAACAGGCCGCTGCGCCACGCGAATGGGTCACTTGCGTCAGCTCGCAGAGCGGATCAAGCGCGTTGTTCGGCGGCGCCCACAGCAAAAGTCCTCAAGGAATCACTGTCAATGTGAACTGCTGGGTGTGCGTTGGCGTGCTCGCGGCGGATGCTGTGATCGTGACGAGGTAGGTTGATGCCGGCTGGCCCGTCTTCTGCCCGGAGTATCCGGCACAATTCGCTGTTGCCAATAGCGCAGTGAATACAGCAGATGTCACAAAGGCGCGCGCGCAGTTCAGCTTAGGCGCGGCGGTTCGCTTGATTCCGACCACTCCGGCGATTGCCAAGATCCCGAGGGCAAGAATATACAAAGCTGTCGGATAGGACCGTAGGAACGCGCCGAGTGGCGGGGCCGCCGTTCCAGCGGCAGTTGGTAGTTGTACGGTTAAGGTCGCCGACACTGCACCTGCGATTGGCATAACCGTTTGTGGGTTGAATGTGCAGCTCGCACCACCGGGCAAACCTGCGCAGGTGAAGCCGACGGTTTGGTTGAATCCGTTCTTGGGCGCTACGGTGACGGTCAGTTTTCCCGAAGAACCCGGCGCGACGGAAAGTGACGAGCTGCTCATGGTCAGCGAAAAGTCGGCTGGCGCCGCGTTTGTCACGGTCACGATCAACGCGGGGGAAGTTGACGCCGCGTAGTTCGAATCGCCGGAATACGCAGCTGTCATCGTATGACTTCCCCCGGCAAGGTTCGCACTGCTGAACGATGCGGCGCCGCCATTGAGCGCGACGACTCCCAACTGGGTTTGGCCGTCAAGGATTGTGACCGAGCCAGTGGGAACTCCTGTGCCGGACTGCGGCGTGACGCGCGTGGCGAATGTTACGTCTTGACCAAGCGTTATTTGCGTGGCGGAAGCCATAACGGAAGTAGTGGTCGCGATTTTGGCTGGCGCTGAAATTGTGACCGGTACTGCCGCTGATGTAGACGGGGCGAAATTCGTGGCGCCGGAATACACCGCTGAAATCGAATGTGTGCCAATCGCCAGACTCGATGTATTGAACGTCGCCGAGCCGGATGAGTTCAGCGATATCGTGCCCAGTTGCGTGGCACCGTCGTTGAACGTAACGGCGCCTGTGGGAACGCCGGATCCCGATTTTGGCGCGACGCCTGCCGTGAACGTGATCGCCTGCCCCGAGGTAGCTTGCGTAGATGACGCGGAGACGGACGTGGTGGTTGCAACGGGCGACGACGTCTCTGGCGTGAAAACGAAGACCGTCGCCGAGTACGCGGGAAAATTGTAATTCAGTGAATTCGATGCAACCGCTGGCGGTGTGCCGGCGACTATTTGCGCCAGGTTTGCGTTGCTAAAGGTGTAGACCGCTGCTGTCGCGTTCGAAGTGAAATTCGCAAGTGTCAGGCCGGTCTGAATCGCGCTGCTAGTCTTGTTGATGGCAATTACGGTGAGAGCGCCGTCGCGGGATCGCAGCGCGCCGTAGACCGACAGCTGGCCCTGGTCCGTGCTTGTCGAATTCACCGAGGTATCGCCGAATTGTCCGCCGGCGCCGTCATAGTTGCGGTACAGCCGAAAACTGTATGCAACCGGGTCGGTCGGCTGCGGCACGGTCCATAAATTC
>JGI12649J13570_1000092_pt1 | contig 13398 bp, 11 predicted proteins | sample BlaSpr_A8_OM2_O3_FD_13570 | JGI IMG/M metagenome (IMG submission 13570)
AGGTTCGATCGCGAGGTTCGTGGTGGAATGCGGCGCTGGGACCTACATTCGTTCGCTGGCACACGAACTCGGAGCGCTGCAGGGTTCCGGCGCGCACCTGGCGGAGATCCAACGCACGGCGGTCGGCGAGTTTACGCTGGACCAGGCCGGCCAACTGCTGGAACTCGACCAGGAGGCCAAGACGGGACGTTTGGAAAAACGCATCATTCGCCTGGAAAGTTTATTGCCTGAGCTGCCCCGGGCAACTATTTTGCCCATCGTCGAAAAGCGCGTGCGCCACGGCGCAAAGTTCAATGTGTCGCTAGCTCAGATTCAACCTGGCCAGNNGACNTCNGTNCCNGGGGCTCCCGCGCAGCTNGATTCGGATGACTGGAAGCCGTCTCGATTGCGCGTGTTTAACCAGCAGGGACAATTGATCGCTATTGCAGAGCCCGTCGTGCCACGTACCTACCAGCCGGTCGTAGTCCTCGAAGCGATTCCCTGACACTTCTTATTCTGTCTTGGCTATTGGACAGCGGTTGAGCGTAGGCGTGTCTGGGCTACTGTGGTTCGGGTTGTTGCTGCGGGGCCGGTTGAGGCGGAGGTGGCTGCGGCTGCGCTCCCTGCTCGGGAGGAGCCGGTTGCTGCGGTTGAGACCCAGGCTCGGACGCAGGGGCAGGCGCTGGCTGGGTTTGGGGCTGAGGCTGTGGCACGCCTGGTGCGCGCTCTTGGCGCTCTTGGTGCGTGGGTCCCGCCGAGCCCGGACCTTCGGGGGCACCGCGACCTGCGTAAATTAGATGATCTTTGCGCGGCGCGAGGGCGACCATACGCGGAGTTACGAGTATCAGCACCTCGGTGTCTTGTTGTTGCACGTCCTCCGCCGCTCCTAACAACCCCGCGCCAGTTGCGCCTCCAAACGCAGGCGTGCCGTTCAGGCCACGCGTGTACTGCGGCGAGCGGAATCCTGCCAAGGCCGCCGTTTGATCCGTCTTTACGCGCACTGTTTGATGGATCTCTTCGTTCGCCACAACCGGGATGTTGTTAAGAATTGATCCCGTGAGGCTAGTAATATTGAATTCAAGCTGCAGCGTGACCTCATCGTTTTGGTGAATGCGCGGCGTCGCCTTCACCTTGACTCCCACATCGATGTACTCGGCATTGGGGAACTGAGTACCGATGGCCGAAGAACTGCCGCTCAGAAATTGCGAAGAATTAAGTATGACCGATACGGTATTGGAGCCGTAGTTCGCGACTGCCAGGTCAGGCTGCGCAGTGGCCGTGAATGCGGCAGTGGCGAGCGAAACCGGATTCGTCTCGACGGGGAATTCAAAAAATGGAGTAAAGGTTCCGTCGCCGAGTCCAATCAGCAGGGATACGGCGTCGTCAGTCTGCGCCGTGACGGCCAGGTCGGGGATGCCGTCGATGTTGTAATCCGCGATAGCGATCGAAGTGGGGCCATTGCCTGCAGGAAAGTTGTTTGTTGCACCGAACGTGCCATCACCGACGCCCAGAAGAATTGAAACGGAGGCACCCGAAAGCGTGTCGGTTCCCACGCCATTGTTTGCGATCGCAAGGTCCAGGATGTTGTCGCCGTTGAAGTCGGCCGCCGCCACATAGATCGGCGTTTGGCCGGTCGGATAGGTCACGGGTTTATTGAAAGTCCCATCCCCATTTCCCAGATAGACGGTGACCGAGTTGTCCGTTTGATTGGTAACGGCCAGATCTAACTTGCCGTCGTTATTGAAATCCGCGACCACAAGGCCGGTGGGCCCCTTGCCGGTGGTTAGATTTACAGGGGCCGCGAAAGTTCCGTCTCCGTTGCCCATGAAGACCGAAACCGTGTCGTCCTGTTGATTCGCAACGAGCAGATCGAATTGTCCGCCCGCGATCAGCGTTGCCGAGACAACAGAGACCGGATGGTTTCCGGTCTTGATAGGCGAACCGGAAGCGGCCGTAAAGGTGCCGTCGCCATTACCCAGTAGAATTGTGACGGTATTGTCAGTTTCGTTGGCCACAGCCAGGCCCACATTCGTATTGTTCTTTGCGTTGAAAGTGCCCGTTGCGATGGAAATAGGTCCCTTGCCGGTTGTGGGTTTAAGGGTAGCCGGATTCTGAAAGGTTCCATCGCCATTGCCGAGAAAAATAGAGAGGGTGTCATCGGTGAAGTTCGAAACGATGAGATCTTGAAAATTATCGCCGTTCAAATCGGCTGTTGTCACGAAATCCGGGGCATTTCCCGTGGCATAGTTCGTTACCGGAAAATCAGAAGTGCTCAAGCCCAGGATGCTCGTTCCGCCCGTGGTCGCCCCGGTTCCAAGGCTGTTGGAATATTGCGCAAGCGAAACGGGGAAACGCTCGCCCACAAAGAATGTGGCAGGCTGGTTATCCTCAGCGCGAAGCAAAATCCGGCGGCCATGGCGCACCAGCGAAAGCATCTCCGAAAAACTTGCGGCCGCGCCGGGAACGGTGGCCAGAAAAGTTGACGCTCCGCCTCCGAAAGCGACGATTGGCGGAATCAGCCCGCCGACATCCACTTGCCCCGAGGCTAGCAAGGTGGCGAGCTGCGTCGGCGAAAGACCCGCGGTCGCGGCGCTTCCGAATATTTGCGTAAGGACGGTGAGCAGTCCGGGAAGTCCCGATTCCGCCTCGGTTACGGCGTTTGAGGGAATGGTGTAAACATGGCCACTCTGCGGCGGCAGGATGCCAAGTTGCTCCGCATAATTGCGATCCATTTCAAGGATTTCCATTTCCAACACCAGTTCGCCGACCGGTCGGTCGAGGTCGTCAATTACTCCGCTGGCTACGGCGATCGCTTGGGGAGAGGCACGCATCGTAAGCGTGCGGCTGCGGGTGTCCAACTGGCTTCGCGTGATTCCTGCAACTTCCCGCACCAGATGCGAGATCTCCGTCATCTGTTCCGGAGTCTCGGTAGATGAAAACAAGACCGTGCGCACGATCGAGAGATCGTAATCTTTCCGCTTCTGCGTTGTATCGTCGGCCACGAAAAACAGGTGTTTGGTTAAGCGGCCGCCAGAAGGTGTGAGTTTGTTCGCCCAGGATCCGCGTGGCAGTAGCGAAGTCCAGGTCATCCGCGTCAATGTGTACCTGCCGCGAGCGTAAATCCACATCGAATGCAACGTCCACGCCGAACTTCCGCGCGATCTCTTCATAAGCGCTTTGGGTATCGCCACGCAACCGGAAATTTTGCTTTCCCGGCAAGTGTTCGAGGTGCACTTCACGGGGAGGCTCGGGGCCGGAAAGAATTTGCCTCGCTTGGCGGGGATCCAGAGCGGAGAGTTCCGTCAATCGGTCGCGGATCACTTTGTTGCTGGGATCGAGTTCCCGAGCTTCGCGCAGCGTATGTAGCGCAGCGGGGATTTCCCCGGAAATAGCGTGCCGCTCCGCCAGATCGACTTTCATCTGGACCACATGGCTCTTGGCGATTTCCCGGCGAGAAAAATAATCGCTATCGTTGGGCGCGAAGTTAACCGCGTCGGAATAGGCTTCGTAGGCCGCTTCCCAGTCACCTTGCTCTTCTGCGCGAAGGCCCTGCTTGTTTGCCTGCTTGGCTTTTTTAAGGTCGGCTTTTACGAGCGGGGAACTGGGAGTACTTGAAGAGTTCGCCCCCGGCGCGGGAGTTGTCTTGCCGGTTGTATCAGGGGTAGTGGCAGGTTGCGATTGCTGTGTTTGCGCCGGCTTGGCGCTGTCCGATTGAGACTGAACAACGGCAGGCAGCCTTGCACGGGCGGAAGTGGCATGAAAGGTACCCAAGAAAGAAATCGCCAACAGGGCCGCGACGGCGGCGAAGAGCTTAGGCGATCTTGAACGAACTGCAGGTGGCATAAGTGGTTAGACGTTGCGTTCCTTCCTTGAGTTATCAAGGATTGAGCGCGGGCTGCGAGCTTACCCGTATATTGTACAGGGAAGCGCGGGCCTGCGAACAAGGTCTGGATTCCCTTGCTGTTGCCGTTGTGCTGAGATACACTGGGAATGCTAGTTGACACACGTTTACAACTAGAATTCCATGCTATCTGCTCTTCTTGTCGCACTTCGTGAAGGCGTCGAAGCCGCGCTCGTCGTGGGTATCGTCCTGGTCTATCTGAATCGTACAGGGCGGCGCGCGCTTACGAGCTACGTTTGGGCGGGCGTGATCCTGGCTGTCGCCGCCAGCATCGCCGCGGCATTGCTCCTGCAACGCTGGCATGTAAGCGAAGATGGTTTTGAAGGTCTGCTGATGCTGGCGGCCGGCGTTCTGGTGGTAACCATGATCGTCTGGATGAACCGCGTGGCGCGGCACCTAAAGAAGCACATCGAGCAACGGGTGGAGGCGTACGCGCAGCAGTCCACACGCGCCGCCGGCTGGGGAATTGGATTCTTCGTATTCCTGATGGTGGTGCGGGAGGGTGCGGAGCTGGTTTTGATCCTGCGTGCCGTGGAGCTTTCCAGCGCGGGCGTGCAAGTCTGGATTGGAACCGGGCTTGGAATCGCGATCGCAGTGGCCGTCGGTCTTTTCTTTTTTCAAGGCACGCTGCGAATACCTCTTCATCGTTTTTTTGCGGCCACCAGCACGATTCTGATGGTAGTCGCTTTCCAGCTTTTGCTCACCGGCCTGCACGAACTAAGCGAGGCCATGTGGCTGCCGTCAAGTAAACGTGAAATGGCCACGATAGGGCCCATCGTGCGGAACGAAGTATTCTTTTTTGTGGTGATTCTGGGAGTTGCGGCCCTGGTGGTGCTGCGCGAATGGTTCAGCGCGAAGAGCCCTGCGCCTGCGGAAGCAGCGAATTCGGCCGATCGGCGGATGCGCGAGTGGGAATTTCGGCGTCAGAAGCGCTGGAGTTTCGCTGCGGCAATTTTGTGCGTGGCCGTCGTTCTGTCTTTCGCGGCCGAGTATGTATATGCCCGGGCGGTAACGGCGCCGGTGCGTGCCCAGGTGCTTGTGGCGCAAAACGGCCAGGTAAGCATTCCGCTTTCTGAGCTTACAGATTCGAGTTTGCATTTTTATACCGCGGACGTGAACGGGACCGTAATCCGATTTCTGGTGATCCACAAACAAAACGGCGACTTCGCCGCGGCCCTGGACGCTTGCCAGATCTGCGGCACGGCCGGCTATCGCCAGGAAGGGCAGAACGTGATCTGCAGAAATTGCGGCGCGGCGATTTATATTCCTTCCATCGGCGAATCCGGCGGCTGCAATCCGATTGCGGTGAAATCCCGTGTAGAAGGGGGACAAGTGATTGTGGATGTTTCGGCGCTCGCCAATGCCGCCTCTACGATTCACCCCTGAACGATGTTTGGCCGGCTGGTAAGAGAATCCTTCGTTCGTAATCCGCGACGTAAAGTTCTGGTGGCGGCTGCACTGGTCGTGGGCATGGCCGTCGCGACTTCTACCCTGACTATTGCACTCGAGGTTGGCGACCGACTGGCACGCGAATTCCGCAGCCTGGGCGCGAATCTGCTGGTCACACCGCAAGCGGATACGCTTCCGATCGAAATCGGCGGTGTGGATTATCGGCCGGTGAACGAAGGGGCGTACCTCAGCGAAACCGACCTCGGAAAACTGAAAACAATTTTCTGGCGCCACAATATTCTGGGATTCACGCCGTTCCTTGATGTTCCCGCGACGATTCAGCAATCTGAGAATTCTGACCCGACTCTCGCCATGATTGTGGGGACATGGTACGCGCAGGATGTGTCCGTCCCCGATGGCACGAAATTCAAAACCGGCCTGAGCGTCACGCATCCCTGGTGGAAAGTTCAGGGCCGCTGGTTTCACGATGACGCGAATGAATGCGTCATCGGTTCGACGCTGGCCGCGACCATGCCGGGTGTGACCGCTGGAAAAGTTATTTACGTGTCTAGCCGGTCGCCTGGTGACTCGACGCAAGGCCAATCCGGCGCAACACAAGCGATTGCTCTCAAAGTAGTGGGTAGCGTGTCCACGGATGACGCGGAGGACAAGGCGTTGCTCGTGCCTCTCGCGATTGCGCAGAAATTATCGGGACATCCGNGCCAATTTCGNCAGCTTTTTGTAAGCGCGCTGACCAAGCCGGCGGACACTTTCTCCGAACGCGATCCGCTGAAAATGACGCCGACGGAATACGATCGCTGGTTCTGCTCGCCATACATTTCATCGATCAGCTTCCAAATAAAAACGGTGTTGCCCGGCACGGACGTGCGCACCATTCGCCGCGTGGCGGACACGGAAGGGCGCATCCTCTCACGCGTAGGCACTCTGCTTTGGATTGTTACGCTCGCGGCGCTGGGTGCTGCGGCCCTGGCGGTTGCTGCTACGTCGGCTACCACCGTTCTGGAGCGGCGCGCGGAAATCGGCGTGATGAAGGCGTTGGGCGCGACCAACTCTCTGATTGCCGGGATTTTCCTCGCGGAACAGTTGCTGCTCGCGGTTGCGGGAGGCGCCATCGGGTTCGTAGTGGGCGCGGCATTGGCACGGAGCCTGGGCGCGAGCGTGTTTGGCACGCCCGCTTCGCCGCGGCTGATTCTGTTTCCNGTGATCCTTGGCATCGCGGCAATCGTGGCATTCGTGGGTAGTCTGATTCCTTTGCGGCGCGCGTCGCACTTCAATCCGGCGCCGATTCTGCGGGGCGAGTGAGATGTTCTGGCGCTTGCTCTGGAAACTCTTGCGCGGCAGCAGCGGGCGGCTGGTCGTCGCGATTCTGGCTCTGGTAAGCGGTGCGATGGTGATTTCTGCCCTGCTGAATCTCGAATTCGACGTCGAGCGCAAGCTCACCCAAGAATTTCGCATGCTGGGTGCAAACCTGGTGATTTCGCCTGGTCACGATGCGCAAATCAATGGAGCGGTTCCCGCTGCGCTTGTGAATGAGAGCGAGGCGTTCGCCGCTATTCAGAGCTTGAAGGACCCAGCCGTTGTGGCGGCGGTGCCTTTTCTCTACCTTGTCGAGCGCGCCGGGGACACGCCCGTAGTCGTTGCCGGAACGAAGTTGGAAGAGCTGCCGTTGCTTGAGCCGGCGTGGAGGATCGAGGGCCAGTGGACTTCGTCTCGCGAGAATCAGATACCTTGCATAGTCGGGCGCAACGTCGCGCGGCAACTTCATCTCGCTCTGGGCAGCACGCTGCTTTTGTCTTACTTGGGCAAAACTACGCAGGCTACGCTGGTGGGCATCGTGGATGCGGGCGGCGCGGAAGACAATCAGGTCTTCATGGGATTGGCTGAAGTTCAAAGGCTCGCGGGACTTCCGGGCCAGATCGGTTTGGCGCAATTGAGCGTCAGGGGAACCGCTAAAAACATCTCGGAATTCGCGGCGCGGCTGGCGGCTGCGCTGCCGTCTTACGAAGTGCGGCCGATCCGCCAGGTAACCGAAGCCGAGGGTGATCTTCTAAATCGCATCCGGCTGCTGATCGGGTCCATGGTGGTTCTGATTCTTGCGCTGACGGCGCTTTGCGTCCTTGCGACGATGGCGGCGCTGGCGATGGAGAGGCGCCAGGACGTGGGACTGATGAAGGCGCTGGGCGGCTCGATTGCGCGGATCGTTACATTGTTCATGGCCGAAGTGGGCGTTCTCGGCGCGGCGGGAGGGTTCGTCGGCGCCATTTTGGGCATTGAACTTTCGCGCTGGATGGGCCAGCGCGTTTTTGGCACGGCAATTTCGCTGCGCTGGGAAATCTTTCCGCTGACCATCGCTCTTATGGTTGCGGTCGCGCTCGCCGGAGCGCTTCCTTTGCGGCTGCTGGGAAAAGTGAAACCGGCCGTAATTTTTCGAGGGGAATAGTGGCGACTCTGGTGCAAGTGGAGAATCTGCGCAAGGAGTTCGGAAACGTTTGCGCGCTTGCAGGCGTGTCGTTCCGCGTGGAAGCCGGCGAATGGATTGCCATCATGGGGCCTTCAGGCTCCGGAAAGACCACGCTGATAAATATTCTGGGCGGGCTCGATATGCCCACTTCGGGGCAAGCGATTGTGGATGCTATTGACGTTGGCCGGCTCGACGAATCCGGGCTTACGCGTTTCAGGGCGCAGAAGATTGGTTTCATCTTTCAACAATTTCACTTGGTGCCCTATCTGACCGCGCTAGAAAACGTAATGCTGGCGCAATATTTTCACAGCACCACCGACGAGAAAGAGGCGCGCGAAGCGCTGGAACGCGTAGGTCTGGGCGATCGCGTCGAGCATTTGCCTGGAAAACTTTCCGGCGGCGAACAGCAGCGTGTAGCTGTTGCCCGGGCGCTGATCAATCATCCGAAGCTCATTCTCGCCGACGAGCCTACCGGAAACCTGGATGAAGCCAACGAGGAGACCGTGATCCAGCTATTCCACGAATTGCACCGCGAAGGACACACTATTCTCATGGTCACGCACGCGCCCTCCATCGGACGCCTGGCCGATCGCCGCATTGCATTCGCGCATGGAAGGCTGGCGGAAGTTCCGGCGTCATCAAAAACCTCACCGTGACGCGGCTCCGTTGAGATCAAAGGTCAAAGCGGTCTGCTAGAATAGGAAGAAATGCCGATACCACACGATTTGCGAAAAAAGCCGATGGACGTGAAGGTACGCGTATCGACGGGCCAAGGTGTCGAAGTCACCTGGTCGGACGGCCACGCGAGCCGCTACGACTTTCCCTACCTGCGAGACCACTGTCCGTGCGCGCTGTGTAACGACGAGCGCGAAAAGAAGGCTCGCATAGGGACATCACCGAGCGGAGCTAGCGCTCCCAGTGCAGTATTGCCGATGTTTAAGCCGCGCGTGACCGCCAAGAGCGCAATAGCAGTAGGGAACTACGCAATCCAGATTGAATTTTCGGACAGCCACGCGACGGGCATCTACAGCTTCGAACATTTGCGCGAAATCTGCCCTTGCGAGGCTTGCGTGCGCGAGTTTGGGCCGGCGTCGGTACAAAAGCTTTCCTGAAGGGCAGGTCAGGGCCTTGCGGCCGGCCTTGCTGCGTGATCGCGCGCCGGGGAAGAAAACCCGGACGAGCAACTCTTTGTTTTTGCGATAAATTCAACGTATAGTTCTTCTCCTCATCTCTATAACGTATGTCATCCGACTCCACCGGCCACATTTTCACACCTGGTAGGGTACGCCCCGTAGCCAAGGTCCTCGTGGCCACTACGGCCATGCTGGCGTTCATTTCTTTCTGGCGGGCCGCAGCCATCGTCCTGAACGACCTGGCGTCATCGGCTTATTACGCCGGCGGCGAAGCAGAGCAGTTCATCGGCAAGACGGCTCCGTGGTTCATCCTCGGCATCATGCTGTTTTCATACGCAGTACGGGCGATTTACGTGGAGAGCTGCAGCATGTTCGTCCGGGGCGGCGTGTATCGCGTGGTGAAGGAAGCCCTGGGCGGAACGCTGGCGAAGTTCTCGGTTTCAGCGCTGATGTTCGACTACGTCCTGACCGGGCCCATCAGCGGCGTGTCCGCGGGCCAATATTTGGTCGGCGTACTAAATGAATTATTCGTTTACGCTCACATTCCGATTCATCTTCACGTAAACGGCACCGCTGCAGCGGTCGCCATCGTGATCACGCTTTATTTCTGGTGGGAAAATATCAAGGGCGTGCCGGAATCCAGCGGCAAGGCGCTGCGGATCATGCAGCTCACCACCATCATGGTGATCGTTCTGATTAGCTGGTGCTTCTACACTTTGTATGCCCGTAGCGGCTGGCATCTGCCTCCCGCGCCGCTGCCGCAGAACATGAAGCTCGACAAGGGGTCGCTTGGCTGGCTGGATCGCTATCAATGGGCGCACACGATCACGCTGATTGCGATTTTTGTCGGGCTGGGCCATTCCGTGCTGGCTATGAGCGGCGAGGAATCACTCGCCCAGGTCTATCGAGAAATTGAACATCCCAAGCTGCCCAACCTGAAAAAAGCTGGGTTGATCATATTCATTTACAGCCTGGTTTTCACCTCGTTGGTTTCCTTCTTCGCGGTAATGATCATTCCGGACAACGTGCGGGGAAAATTCACCGAGAACTTGATCGGCGGACTCTCGATGCATCTGGTGGGAAGTTTTCCCGTACGGCTTGCGTTTCATGTGTTCGTCGTGGTCGTGGGTGTTCTGATCCTTGCGGGAGCTGTGAACACGGCGATCGTGGGCTCGAACGGAGTGCTCAACCGCGTGTCGGAAGACGGAGTGCTGACCGACTGGTTTCGCCACCCGCACTCGCGCTTCGGAACCACTCACCGCATCATCAACATGGTCGTGGCCTTCCAGATCGTCACCATCCTGGCTAGCCGAGGCGATGTAACATTTCTGGGTAACCTCTACGCGTTCGGCGTGATCTGGAGTTTTGCGATGAAAGGCATTGCGGTTCTGGTGCTGCGCTACACGCATCCCCAGGATCGCGAATATCGTGTGCCGCTCAATCCCGTTATTTTCGGCGTGGAAATTCCGATTGGACTGGGAATAATCACTCTGGTTCTGCTCTCGATTGCGGTGATTAATCTATTTACAAAACCTGACGCGACCATGGCGGGAATTACGTTCACTCTCATTCTGTTCACGGTCTTTGAAATCTCCGAACATCGAATGCACAAGCGCCAGGCCGGCGCAGCTCACGTCGAACTCGATCAGTTCAATCTTGCGCAGGAAGCCGAGCTGACTCCGACGAGCGTGGGCGTTGCTCCCGGAAGCATCCTTGTTCCGGTTAGCACCTACTACGCGCTGTATCACCTGGAAGCTGCGTTGAAACGAGTGAAAGGGCTGGACGCGGAAATAGTGGTATTGCACGTGCGCATGTTGCGGCGAGCGGCGTCAGGCGAATACGATCTGGATCCCGACCAGCTCTTCAGCACCATCGAGCAGTTGCTGTTCACCAAAGTGCTCGCCATCGCGGAGAAAGAAGGAAAGCCGGTGCGCCTGGCCGTGGCCGCGGCCAACGATTTGTGGGAAGGCATTCTGCGTACGGCGATGAACCTTCAGTCGAGCACGATTGTGAGCGGCAGCTCGTCGAAGATGCCCGTTACGGAACAGGCGCGCGAGATCGGATTAGCTTGGGAGCGTATGCCGGAACCCCGGCCGCGCTTGGCCCTGGAGATTTTCACGCCCGCGGGCCAGGAATATATCTTCTACCTCGGGCCGCACGCGCCTCGCCTTACACCCAAGGAAATTGACGTACTGCACAAGATGTGGCTCAAGTTCAGCGAAAAGCTGGCTGGCGAGGAACTCCACCATCACGACATCATTCATTTCGCGCTGACCGAACTGGAGCGGGAAATCGCGGAAGGTCAAGGCGATGAAGTGCTCGAAAGACTTCGCCAGCATCTTCGGGACATCCAGACCCGCAGGCTGAATCCTCCGGCGGACCCGAAAAATTTGCCGCCGAAACCAAATTGATAAGACTTTTGAACGGGTGCCCGCTTTTCCGAGAATGTTCAGGCTCGAAGCTCTGAAGTGCAATTAGGGCAACGCGTGGCTTTGATCGGGATTGCAGAAAAGCAGTACGGGCATTCCTTGGTCGCCGGCGCCGCAGTGGGAACAGGCTTTTTCCACCGATTCACCTGGCGTATCACCAGGAAGATTACGAATGCGACGATCAAAAAATCGATTACGGTGTTCAGAAACAACCCGTAGTTGATCGTCACGGCCCCCGCAGCTTTGGCAGCAGCCAGTGAATCGTAGTGAGTATGTGACAGGCTCAGAAATAAGCTGGAGAAATCGACTCGTCCAAGAAGAAGCCCAATCGGCGGCATTATGACGTCGCCTACCAGTGAGGTGATGATCTTTCCGAAGGCGGCGCCGATGATGATGCCTATGGCCATGTCCAGCACGTTGCCCTTCATCGCGAATTCTTTAAATTCTTTCAGCATGTTCTTGTCCTCTTTGAAACCCAAATCTGAATTCTCTGGCTCGGGTTCGTCGATTCAACTGAACCGGCGAACCTCGACATGCGAGTGAGATTATCGGGAAGCGGACGGACTGGCAAGAGCGAAGGATGTCTATTGAGGGTTTCGAAATATGCAACTAGGGGAGTTCATTCACTTCGAGCGAAGAGGACGGCGCCCAGAGTCCCACGCAGTACAAGCACCGCTCCGGCAAGTCCCAAAAGCAACGGGATGCAACGAACAGGAAGAACGGGGACACCCAAAATAAGCGCGCCAACCAGAGCAAGCGAGCCCGCGCGTATCTTTGAGGACCACTGGGGTGCCGCAGGTCCGCGCCGCGTCCAGGCGCGGGCACCCCAGTACAAAAAAACAATTCCCACGGCAATCAAAGCCGCCGGCCGCGTTGGCAATCCCACGCGCCCGGAAACGGCCAGCAGAATCAGAAGAGCTCCGAGGAGCAAAACAATAGATTCATTCAGAAGCTGGAAAAGCTTTGCAGACGTCAGCATGCGTTCCTCTAACCCGGTCCTCAGCATGGTCCCGCCGCCTTGGGCCACGAATACATCGCGCGAGCTGCCGGACATCCCGCAACTCGCGGGGCCATGGCATCGCGGACATGGAATGATACAATTAAACTTTTCGCGTGTCGCATCGGCGGCCGGCGGGGACTTTTCGAGGAGATTTCAGTGCACAAAGTGATCATCATCGGAAGCGGATGCGCGGGCTTGACAGCCGCAATTTATGCTGCGCGTGCTGACCTGAAACCGCTTGTTCTTGACGGCTATGAACCCGGGGGCCAGCTCGCCTTGACCACCATGGTCGAGAATTTTCCGGGATTTCCGGAAGGAATCCTGGGACCGGAATTGATCGAAAACACCCGCAAGCAAGCCCAGCGGTTTGGAACTGAATTTCGTTCCGGCGCGGTGACATCCGTGGACTTGAGCAAGCGGCCATTCAAAATTGAAGCAGGGAAAGAGAGTTACGAATGCGAGGCGTTGATCGTCGCAGCGGGCGCGTCGGCGCGAATGCTCGGTATTGAATCGGAGGGCCACTTGCTTGGGCACGGCGTTTCCACATGTGCCACATGCGATGGCTATTTTTTTCGCGGGCGCGATATCTTAGTTGTTGGGGGCGGCGATACCGCGATGGAAGAGGCCACCTTCCTCACGAAATTTGCAAAGAGCGTCACAATTCTGCATCGGCGTAACGAATTTCGCGCTACGAAAATTATGCTGGATCGCGCGCACGCGAATGAAAAGATTCAATTTCTCACGCCCTACGTCATTGACGAAGTCCACGACGTAAGTAAGAAGTCGGTGGAAATGGTTACCATCCGCAACGTGGATACCAATGAGAAAAAGACCATCGCTACGGAAGGTGTTTTCGTGGCCATAGGCCATGACCCCAACACAAAAGTCTTTCAGGGGAAGCTAAAGATGGACGACGCGGGTTATCTGCTCACGCACCACGGCTCGCAGACGAATGTGGAAGGCGTGTTTGCCGCCGGTGATGTGCAAGATCATCATTACAGACAGGCGGTTACCGCCGCGGGCTCCGGCTGTATGGCGGCGATTGATGCTGAGAAATTCCTTACCGGACTTAAAGACTGATGCGT
>JGI12649J13570_1000121_pt1 | contig 12176 bp, 11 predicted proteins | sample BlaSpr_A8_OM2_O3_FD_13570 | JGI IMG/M metagenome (IMG submission 13570)
CTTTTCGGCACCACGTACTACTCGCTCGTCGGGTTGCACGCGTTTCACGTCACGGTGGGTCTGCTGGCCATTGCTCTGACCATGATTCTCACGCTTTTACGCAAAGTGAAACCGGAGCACAGCGAGCGCGCAGAGGTTTTCTCGCTGTATTGGCATTTCGTGGATGTGGTTTGGGTGATTGTCTTCACGGTCGTTTACGTCATCGGCCGCTAGGGGAAAATGGCATATATGGCTCCTGCTGACTCACGATCGCAAGCGTCGGAAACCTCGCCCGGCACGATCCATCTGCCCGCGCCGACAGCTTGGCCCATAACTCTCGCATTCGGTGTCGCGCTGCTCATGGCCAGCCTCGTGACCAGTGCTGCAATCGGCATTCTCGGGGCGATCTTGTTTGTGGCTGGGAGCATCGGCTGGTTCCGCGATATCTTCCCGCAAGAACAGGAAGAGACGATTAAGGTGAAACTGGAAATTGCGCGGGTCGTCACATACCGCCGGGAAGTCGAACGACTTCCAGTCGCGCCCGATCTGCCTCGCGCTCTGCTGCCGCTGGAAACATATCCCGTCTCGGCGGGAATCAAGGGTGGTCTCGCGGGCAGCGTGGCCATGGCCGTACTGGCGTGCGTGTACGGTCTTCTCAAGCACGGAAGCGTCTGGTATCCGATCAATCTGTTGGCCGCAACGGTCTACGCTCAATCCCTGCAATTGGGGGCCACTTCCCTCTCATCGTTTCATCTGGTCGGCTTCTTACTGGCGGCGGGCATTCATCTGCTCACGTCTCTTTTAGTCGGACTTCTGTATGGCGCGATGCTGCCGATGATTCCGCGCCGGCCAATATTTCTGGGAGGAGTCGTCGCGCCAATTTTATGGACTGGGTTATTGCACAGCATCATGGGAGTCCTGAACCCGCTGCTGAACCAACTCATTAGTTGGCCGTGGTTCGTGGCGTCGCAATTTGCGTTCGGCATTGTCGCTGGATTGGTGGTGGTGCGCCAGGAGCGAGTACCCACGCCGCAGCTGGTGCCATTTCTAGCGCGTGCCGGTTTTGAGGCGCCTGGCATGATGAAAGAACGGACCGACGAGGACCAACCGCGATGAGGTTCCAGTTAATCATTCTTGGAACCGTAGGACTCTCCGCGGTCGCATTGTGCGGATGCGCGGGCGCACCAGGACGTCCTGCGCCTGGCGATGTACCGATTACGCCCAGCGAGATTTTAGATTTCAACGTCCTGTACGGCCAGAACTGCGCGGGATGCCACGGCGATCATGGGAAGGGCGGAGCTGCAATCCCTCTTGCCGATCCTGTATACCTGGCGGTTGCCGACGATACGGTCGTGCGGCATGCGACCACAGATGGAATTTCCGGAACTTCCATGCCGGCGTTTGCGCAAAGCGCTGGTGGCATGCTCACGGAGAAACAGATTGACGTGATCGTCAGCGGGATTCGCGAGCGCTGGGGCCAGCCGGATGTTTTGCGCGGCGCGAATCCGCCGCCGTATTCTTCATCCCAGCCGGGCGATGCCTCGCGTGGTTCTCTCGCTTATGCGGAATTTTGTTCGTCCTGCCATGGTGCCCGAGGCCGCGGCGGACAAAAGGCCAGCTCCATCGTCGATGGATCCTTCCTTGCCCTGCTCAACGATCAGGGGCTGCGCACGATTGTAATTGTGGGCCGCCCCGACCTGGGAGCTCCCGATTGGCGCGGCAATATTCCCGGCAAGCCGATGTCGTCGCAGGATATTTCCGACGTCGTGGCTTGGCTGGCCTCGCAGCGGGCGAAATTCCCCGGCCAACCGTATTCCAATTCCGCAAATGTGACGGGAGCTGTTCGATGACGCTGCCAGACGGACTGACCAGGCGCGCACTGTTAATGAAGCTGGGAATCTTTTTCAACGGACTGATCGCTCTGGCGCTGGCCGTGCCGATCGTGCGCTATCTGCTTTCTCCCATCGCGCGCGAAAAGAAGGGCGCTTATGACGCCTGGGTCGCTCTGGGCAGCCTGGAACAATTTCCGTCCGGAGAGACTCGCCTGGCGACGTATCGAAATCCGGTTGTGAATCCCTGGGACGGAGACACGGCTGACATTGCCTGCTGGGTCCGCAATGTGGATGGCCAGAATTTTCAGGTCTTTGCCATTAACTGCGCGCATCTGGGGTGCCCGGTGCGCTGGTTCCCGCAATCGAGCCTGTTCATGTGCCCTTGCCACGGCGGTGTTTACTATCAGGATGGCTCGCGCGCTTCCGGGCCGCCCGAACGCGGCTTGTTCCAATACCACTACAAGATTGACGGCGGAAAACTTCTGATCAAAACCGGCGAGATGCCCACGCCCGGCCAAGCTTCGAATCTTGTGCGCGAGATACGTCCATGCGTTTGATTAAAACCGTCGGCGATTGGCTGGACGCGCGTCTGCAAGTCGGCGCGGTGATACAGGAGACGGCCGAACATTCGGTGCCGCGCGAAACGGCTAGCTGGTTTTATGTTTTCGGCAGCGCCGCGTTCGTTGTCTTCCTGCTGCAAATCGTTACCGGCATCATGCTGGCGCTGATTTACGTGCCTTCTGCCGGAGAAGCCTGGAATAGCCTGCAAACTTTGAATCACCAGGTCGCGCTGGGGTGGTTCATACGCGCCCTGCACGGATGGGGCTCGGATTTCATGGTGGCCATCGTGCTGATCCACATGGTCCAGGTATTTTTGTTCGGCGCTTACAAATATCCGCGCGAATTGACCTGGATCGTCGGCGTGTTTCTCTTGCTCGTCACTTTAGGCATGGCCTTCACGGGCCAGGTCTTGCGATTCGACCAGGACGCGTATTGGGGTCTGGGCATCGGCGCTTCGATTGCCAGCCGCGTTCCTGTGATGGGACCTCCGATCGTCAACTTGATGCTGGGTGGCCCGATCATCGCCGGGGCGACGCTTTCCCGTTTCTTTGCGCTGCACGTTTTTGTGATTCCCGGGCTTCTGATCGCGCTGGTGGCTGTGCATCTACTGATGGTCATCAAGCTGGGCATCAACGAGTGGCCCATGCCCGGCCGCGTGGTGCGCAAGGCCACCTATATAAAGGACTACCACGCGCTGACGAAAAAGGACGGCATCCCGTTCGTCCCGGGCGCCGTTTACAAAGACCTTTTCTTCGGCGGCGTCATTTTGCTTTCCGTCGCTGCCTGCGCCATCTATTTCGGTCCCTTCGGGCCTTCCGGTCCGCCCGATCCCACCATTATTCAAACGGCGCCGCGTCCGGATTTCTTCTTCCTGTGGCTCTACGCCGTACTCTCGCTGTTGCCGCCTGCGATGGAAACNCCCGCCCTGCTGATNGGNCCTGTGGTNNTAATTCTNGGNNTGCTNNTCNTGCCCTTCCTTTTTGGCGAAGGCGAGAAGAGCTGGCGGCGCAGGCCTGTCGCGGTTCTAACGATCTTGTTGGTGGCGGTGGCGATGGGAACGTTTACCCGTCTCGCCGCGTTCGCGCCGTGGAGCCCCGTCATGGACGCCTGGAGCGGCATTCCAATTCCTTCCGAATTTCTAAACCACCGCACCGCTCTCGAGCGACAAGGCGCGCTGGTTTTCCAGCTGAAGCAGTGCCACAACTGCCACTCGCTCGACAAGCAGGGCGGGAAGCGCGGCCCGACTCTGGACGCTGTCGCGGTTCGGCTAACACAAGATCAACTGATTCGACAGGTGATTCAAGGTGGCGGCAACATGCCGGCCTACGGCAAGAATCTGAGCCCTGCACAGACCACGGCGCTCGTCGCGTTTCTGGAAACGTTACATCCCGCGGGACAAGCGCCGGCACGCGATGCGGCGCGGGCAATTGCGCAAGGGCCAGACACGGGGCCTGGTTCGGGTCACCCGTAGGTTTTATGACTGCTGACGCTCACGCCATCTTGCAATCATGGTCCAATCCCCTCGGACTCGATGTGGCGCTGTGCCTCACCAGCCTGGTTTACGCAAGAGGCTGGTTTCGCTTGCGTTCCGCGTTCCCCCAATTGCTTCCGCTCTGGCGGTTTGCTGCTTTTTTCGCTGGAATCATTTGCGTGTGGCTCGCGATTGGTTCCCCATTGAATGCCTTCGATGATGCGTTGCTCACGGTTCACATGATGCAGCATCTGTTGCTGATGTCCGTTGCGCCTGCCTTGATTCTGCTGGGCGCGCCGCAATTGCCACTGCTCCACGGCCTCCCGCAATCGCTCGCTCGCGGCATCGTGAGCCCAATTCTTCGCGGGAGTTCCGTGAAACGGCTCGGACATTTCGTTTCAAATCCTGCATTTTGCTGGCTCGCTGCGACGGTTGCTCTGATTGGGTGGCATATCCCTGCAGTTTTCGAGCTGGCGCTGCGCTGGAACTGGTTGCACGAACTGGAACATTCAAGTTTTCTCGGCGCGGGTCTTTTATTCTGGTGGCCGGTGATTCAGCCGTGGCCCAGCGTTGCGCACTGGCCTCGCTGGTCGATCCCTCTGTATTTATTTTGTGCCACGCTGCCGTGTGATGCGCTCTCCGCATTTCTTGTTTTCTGCGATCGCGTCGTCTACTCGTCGTATCTTTCAGCGCCGCGAGTCTTGCCGTGGTCGCCTCTCGCAGACCAACAGTGCGCAGCCGCTCTGATGTGGGTCGCGGTAACAATCATCCTTGTCGTCCCCGCCGTCATAGTCACGACGAGCATCCTTGCCCGCCGCGAAGAACGCGAGCCGCACGAACTCCTCACCGAGCTGCATAGGGTTGCCAGCCAGACACTCGAACCGTCCGCGCACGACGTTAGCTAGGGCGTATAACGTGCTGCCGGTCGCGGCCGCCGGAGCCCGTCGCCTCGCGTTGCCTTCCTGGAAACAGCCTCCTACCGGCGCACAACAAAAGCCGCGAGAGCGTGTTCTACTGGCTTACAGGATAAAGCCGCGGTCCCATCCCTGCGGAATCCATCCCAATCCCAAACGAGGTGATAATCCGAATGAGAACTCTTGCTAGAATTGCTGTGATCGCTGCGGCGATCGCGTTCCTGCTCCCGCTCGCGTCGCAAAACGTCCACGCACAAGGCAAGCATCCAGCCTACCTGCGCGCGCTTTCCGATCTGCGCGATGCGCGCGCGCATCTGCAGCGGCCCGACGGTGGCGCTCTGCACGCTGAAGAGCGCGCCGCGGTTGAAGAAATAGACCACGCCATTGATGAAATCAAGCGCGCCGCATTCGACGACGGCAAGAATATCGAAGACCGCCCTCCCGTCGATCCGCACAAGCCCTGGGTCGGACGTTTGCATGATGCACGCGAACTTCTGGACAAGGCTCATCACGATATCGAGAAGGAAGAAGATAATCCCGAAGCGCGCGGCCTGCGGGACCGCGTGATTGTGCACATTGATCGCGCGCATCATCACGTGGACGAAGCAATCGCCATCGTTGACCGGCACTAAGTCCACAATCCAATTCTCAACATTTCCCCGGGCCGGCGCTCTGTTGACCCGGGGATTTTTTATTTGCGCCCAACCTCGTGAAACGTCCGTCCCGCGTGCCGAAACCTAAAATGAGGTAAAATTGGCGTGCTAGGGAACAATAATGCGGCGGACGCGCTCGCGCACGCGCGATACAGTTTGCCCGCGCAACACACACAAAGGAGATTCACAGTGGCGGATTTAATGAGGACGTCGAACCCGGCTCTGAACGCCAGGGCATTTCAGGGCGAGGGAGTTGGGCTGGGCGAGGCCATGACGCTGCAGGGCACCGTGAACAAGACGGGCGTGCTGCTGCTCTGCGTGATCGCGACGGCGGCCTGGACTTGGAACATCTACACCCATTCGCAGAATCCCCAGGCCGTACTGCCACTGCTGGCCATCGGCGGAATCGGCGGATTTATTTTTGCGCTGGTGACGATTTTCAAAAAGACCTGGGCGCCGATAACCGCGCCAATTTACGCGCTGCTCGAAGGCCTGCTGCTGGGCGGCATCTCCGCCATTTACGATGTGCGCTTTCACGGAATCGCGATTCAAGCGGTGAGCTTGACGTTCGGCACGCTCGCGATCTTGCTGCTGGCCTATCGCTCGGGATTGATTCCGGTCACCGAAAAGTTCCGATTGGGAGTGGTGGCGGCGACGGGCGGAATCGCGCTTTTTTATCTCGCGACCATCGTGCTGGGATTTTTCGGCATTCACTTCACCACGATCAACGGTTCCGGTCCGATCGGAATCGCCTTCAGCGGATTCGTCGTGGTCATCGCAGCGCTGAATCTGGTGCTCGATTTTGACTTCATCGAAAGCGGCGTGGCCGCGGGCGCGCCAAAATATATGGAGTGGTATGCGGCGTTCGGATTAATGGTGACGCTGATCTGGTTGTACCTGGAAATTCTGCGCCTGCTCTCGAAGCTGCGTAGCCGCGACTGATTGCCGCAGTAACGAGCAACGGCAGGCGGCCGCTCCACCGCACCGCTCGTGCGCAAGATCCCCGTCTGCACCAGTTCGGCACGCGCTAAAGCCGTACGTACGCAGTTCCGGCGCTTCCGCAGCGAACGGATTCCCTACTTTCCGCTTACAGGTAGCCATCCTCCGGAAATGTAACGTTTCTACCCCGCCCAGGTCGAAATGGAATTTGTTGCCTGTGGCTCTCTCTGCTAACTACCTATGTCACATAGACTTAGTTGTGCCTCGAGCGTGGCCTGGGAACTGCATTGTATCTATCGAATTCTGTGGCTCGCCCGCCACCTCCAGGGCGATTCGAGGGTGTAAGCGTGAAAGAACGCAATACGATTTTGAGTTGCGGCAAGCGCGAAGCAATCAGCGAGCGTGGTTTCTCGCTGGTTGAAATGAGCGTGGTAGTCATGCTGATTCTGATCATCTCCGCGATGGCGCTGATCGCCTACTTGCCGACCTTGCAGGATGCGCGTTTCGACGCCGCGCTGAAGGAAGTGGTTGCCCAACTGCGCCAGGCACGCGAGTACGCGATCACCAACCGCCGCTACGTGCAGGTTACCTTTCCCACGGTCGTCGTAGGCGGGATCACCCAATATCAAGTCGTCATGCAGGTAAGAAACGATCTCACGGCCGGTGCCGGAGGAGTGAATCCGATTCTAAGCACCGTGCCGATCGAATCTCCGGCCCAATACTATGTCTTTGCCACAGCGCCAGACACGCCAGATGCCTTCGGCAAAGGCGCGCCCATAGAATTCGAGGGACTCACCAATGGACCGGTAGGCGGAATGTTGTTCCAGAGCGACGGCGAACTGGTGGATGGCGCGACGTTCCAACCGATCAACGGAACGGTTTTCATCGGTCAACCCGGCAAAAACTCGACAGCCCGGGCAGTCACGGTTATGGGCGGCACCGGCCGCGCGCGCGGCTGGAAGGGAACGGGTGTGATATGGACCAGGTTCTGAAGGAGTTCAGGAAAATGCGGCAAGCGAGAAAGCGGCAAGCAGCAAGGGGCTTCACGCTCCTGGAGACGATGATCTCCCTGGTAGTTCTGGGTGTCGGCGTTTTGGGATTAGCGGCCATGCTGGCGGATTCGTTGGCCTACATGCAGGGTTCGCAAGATGCTTTCATCGCGCAACAGAAGGCGGAAGAAGCAGCCGAAGCAATCTACACCGCCAAATATACGAACAATGCGACGTTCCAGCAGCTTTCCAACAACAGCGCGGGCAATCCCGCCGGACTTTTTCTGTCGACGCCGCAGCCGTTGCTGGTGCCTGGAGCTGACGGGCTGGTCGGCACGGTTGCCGATGCCGGCGGAACTCCGGCTTACATCGTGTATCCCGGACCGGACGGAAAACTGGGCACCGCCGACGATGTGAAGCAATCGCTGGGCAACTTTAGGCGCACCATCACCATTACATCGGTACCGGGATACACCAACAGCCTTAATCAGGTGCTGATCACTGTGAACTACACCACGGGCCGCTTTACTCGCAATTATTCGTTGACTACTTACATTTCAGCTAATTAGGACCAGGACCGCAAGGAGCAAGGATGAAGCGCCAACGAGGATTTACGCTGATCGAATTGATGGTTTCGATGAGCATCGTGGTTTCCGTCGTGGCCATTGCCACTGACGCGTTGATGCAAGCCGAGCACGTGACCAACATGGTCGCCTATGAAGCTAACACCCAGGAAAACCTGCGCGCCGGTATGCACTTCATGGTCCGCGACCTGATGCAGGCGGGTGAGGGAATTCCTCAGGGCGGCATCAGCCTTCCCTACACAGCCACCTCGGCGGTGAATCGTCCCGGCACCGCAACAATATTTCCGAACACCTACATCACGCTGCCGGCTATCACACCTGGATCCCTCGCTGGGCAGTTGGCCACGTCCATCAATCCGTCGACCAACGCAGTGCTCACCGGAGTTGCCACTGACATCATCAACATTATCTATGCGGACAACGTACTGGTTGATCCGGCGGGAAACTATCTCTACAGCTATCCGGTGGCCCAGCCCGCGCCTTCCACTCCGGTTTGCGCCGGGACAATTTCGGCCACGGGCGCATCGGTCTCGCTCGCGCCGGCCTGCTTCACCATGCCCGGCGTAACCAATCCCATCACCGCCGGCAATTTGATCATGTTTCACAATCAGAATGGAACCGCGCTCGAATATGTCACCAGTGTTGCCGGCCAAACCATCAATTTCTCGGGTGGCGATCCCGCCGGCCTGAATCAAACCGGCAAGCTGAACGGCACGGTCGCGAACTTGGCTACCACGCCCGGAGTCTTTCCTCCGACCACGGTCACGCGGGTTTGGATGGTGACCTACTATGTCGACGCGACCACGCCGACGGATCCGCAATTGATTCGCCAGGTAAATTATCCGAATTATCCCGCGGGCAATCCAGTGAATCCGCCGACGGCGATCGCCGACGATATCGAGAACCTGGGCTTCAGCTACGACATCACCAGCTCCACGGATGCGGTGGGCACCTACCCCAACGGTCCCGGTAATGCCGCTACTCCGGTTTTGCCGGACACGCCGGCGCAGATTCGCGCGGTCAACGTCTTCCTGGCGGGCAGGTCCGAAAATTCTTACACGGCCGAAACCACGCCGACATTTCTGCGCAATAACCTGAGCACTCAGGTGAGCATTCGCAGCCTTTCATTCACCAACCAGTTCCAGACGTCTGCGTCGTCCACGGCGCCGTAGGAGCTTGAGCACATCACCAGGCGCCAGAGTGTTAAAGATTTCCAAGGAGATCCGCTGTGAGAATGGAACGAGAAAAGGGTGTCGCGCTAATAACCTCGCTGTTTGTTCTACTACTGATTTCGGCCATCGTAGTCGGCATGAGCTGGATGGTCATGACCGACCAGCGCCTCGGCGGCAATAACTCCAGCCGCGAGCTCGCCTTCTACGGCGCCGAAGCCGGCATGGAAAAAATGACTACCGACGTCGCCCAGGTGTTTGCCACTTCCGGTTCGCTCACAGCGGCGAACGTGGCAACGATCGCCTCCGCTCCTCCGGTTGGGCTCACCGGCATTACGTATGTGAATTCCGCCGGCGCTTCCACCTATAACCTCACCTTCATTCCGGACGCATTCGGCAATCCGGCGACGACCAACGCCTCAATTCTGCCGCCGAGTCCCTACGCCGGCATGCAAGGCTTGATCACGCCGTTCACCATGACGGTCGCGGCGCAGAATTCGTCCACGGGCGCGGAAGTGAAACTCACCCGCCAAGTGCAGGTCGTCGCCATTCCCGTATTCCAGTTCGGCATTTATTCTGATTCAGACCTCTCGTTCTTCAACGGTCCTTCGTTCGGTTTCGGCGGCCGCACGCACACCAATGGAAATCTGTGGCTCACTCCGAACCAAGGTCCCACTTTCCTGGGTGACAAGGTGACGGTGGTAGGCGAAGTCATCCGCACCAATCTGGAAAATGGCTTCGTGGTCACCGGCGCCGGAGCCACCTACGGTGGGGACGCTACCATCGCCTTGGCGCCGGATCCTACGATGGCCAATGAGCCGGGAGGCGCGCCCTACACGAATGCTTCGTGGCGTGAATTGGGCATTAACGAAGGCAGCGTGACGGGCAACAGCATTTACGGCAACGTCAGCACCACCGTGAACAATCCCACCTGGAGTGGAACAGTGATTCCGGCCTACAACGGCCAACTTCAGAACCACGTCCCGGTATTGAGCCTCACTTCCACCGCTTTGGGTGGTATCACGCCCATTTCTCTGATTCGCCGTCCGGTTCAAGGCGAGGCCGCCTTGGCGCCGGCCACATTTGCCCAGCGGCTGTTTTCCCAGGCGACGCTACGAGTCTTGCTTGACGATTATCCGACTCCGACCACCATACCGGGCTCGCCGAACGCCTGCAATGCCGCCGATATGACGTTGCTGGACACAGTCACTGCAACACCTCCCGTTGATCTTGCGCTCTTGGCGTGGTCCCCCAACTCTCCTGTCGGTCTCGGCCCAGCCGGAGCTGGCATTACCGCAAAACCGGTATGGTATACCGGCACATATCCGCTGCCTGTGTCGGGCGCCATTGTCGGGGGAACGTACAGCCCTAGTAGCAACTCGAACACGCTACTCGCACCCGGATACTGGATGAAGGCCGGATATCCGACCATCACCGGTTGCATCAAGATCGAATATCAGGTGAATCCTGGTGGCAGCTGGGTTGATGTCACCCAAACGATCCTAAACCTCGGCCTCACCGGCAGGAACGTCAATCCGACGTATACCGCAGCCGTCCAGGTCGCCCCGTTTACATATCTCGCGGGTCTTCCGGCGGGTCAAGTTGCCGCACAGGGCCCGAGCGGCGGAGGCGTCGCGACAGTTGGCTGCAATGACCCCAGCGGGGGCGCCATCATCCGTTTGGCTCGCGTGCGAGATAATCCGTCCACCGGGATCCTCGCAAATCCGTGCGCAAATGGATTACTCATGACCGCGGCAAACCCGGCCACCGATTTCTGGCCGAATGCGCTGTATGACTCGCGTGAAGGTGTTGACCGCGCCACCGCCGGCCCGGCGCCGATCACCGCGCAAGGCGTCATGTACTATGTGGAACTGGATGCCAAGAACCTGGTGAATTGGTTCACCGCAAATCAGGCGGCGCTGGGCTTGGACAATAACACCGGCTACACCCTGTATTTCTCAGACCGTCGCGGCGAACAGAAAGACCCCACCGCGGCCCCCGTCGTCAGGACCGGGTCTTATGGATATAACGACTTTGTGAATCCCAATGACCCGGCGAACGGCTGCCCGAACACCGTACTCGACCCGGGTGAAGACTTGGAAGGTGACGGCACCTTTCGGACTTATGGCGGCACGGAAGTGGCACCGACCTTGATCGCTCCGACGAACTACATGCTGTTGACCCAGAACATACTCAATATGACGCCGCGGAACGTTAACATGTGGACCGGCGCGACCACCATCACGGGGAACTTGCAAGGCGTCACCTACAAACCTGCAGCGACGACGTACTCCGGCGGGCTGTTTGCCAACACGAATTGTGCGCCAGGCAATTCCAACCGTCCCGATGTCACCTACGGCAACGCGCAGGAGGCCCGGGAGAATCCTCCGGTCTTCTTCCGCCGCGCGCTAAAAATCGTAGATGGTGCTTCACTAAACATCGGAGTCTCCTGCAGCGGAACCGACGGCCTGAGCATCGTTTCCGAAAACCCGGTTTACATCCAGGGCGATTACAACGCGCCGGTGGACGACGGAACCTGGGGAGGCGTCAGCGTCGCTGCTGCCGTCGAAGGCGACGCGGTCACGTTCCTTTCCAACAACTGGAACGACGTGAACTCCTTCGCTTTTCCCTACGACGTTAATAACCGAGCGGCGGCGCCGACGGCGTACCGCGCTGCCATTATTTCCGGTAAGGGCATTCCATTCCCCGCCGTCAACGGACAGGCGCAGGACTTCGGCACGGATGGCGGTGTGCACAACTTCCTCCGCTTCCTGGAAAACTGGGGCCTGGTTTGCCACTACCGAGGCTCGATGGTCAGCTTCTATTACAATCGCCAAGGGGTGGGCACGTACAAGGGAACGGGCGTTTACAATCCGCCCAGCCCGCGTGACTATACCTTTGACACCAACTTTACCCTGGGCCCCGCGTGTCTGCCGCCGCGCACTCCGTCGTTGCGCTCCGTCAACACCATCGGGTTCTCGCAGGAAATTCTGCCGACCCAGTAGGAGTTATCGCACCTGCAGCGCAAGAAGCGGCTCCCGCACCTCGGGAGCCGCTTCTTTTTGCGCCGATTACGCGGCGATGC
>JGI12649J13570_1000127_pt1 | contig 12064 bp, 3 predicted proteins | sample BlaSpr_A8_OM2_O3_FD_13570 | JGI IMG/M metagenome (IMG submission 13570)
TTTTTTATTAGGGCGAGCAGACTCGCCACCTCACTGGCCGCCGTCCTTCATCTCAACATTTTCGTCGGGGATGACCGGCCCAGTGGAAGAGCCAGCGACACCAGTCGCTGGAGTTGAATTAGATTGGGGACCGGAGGACGGTCCTCCGGTCAATGGTAGGGTACCAACGCTACCAGGGGTAGCGCCACTATTAAATTGGACGACTGTAGCCGTCGTCCTAGCGGGAGGTAGTTCGGGCATCCACCTCGCGAGGCCCTGATCGTAATAATACGTGAGGTGGTCGGGCCAAGGACCAGGGTCCTGCAATGCCCGTATGCTTTCCAGGAGGCTATTGATGCTAATACGCTCCTGCGTATCAACCAGATGCGCCTGGTAAGCTTGGAGCCAGCAGTAAGCGTACTGCTGGGCGTCGGCTACTTCGTCGACAGTGACACCTCTCGCGGCAAGGTGTTGGGCACATTCGGCCTCAGACGGTGACGTCGAGAACACGATGTAATCCCATAGGGGTTTAGGGTGGACTACTAGTCCACCCGCTCGTAGGAGCTCGTCGTATCGTCGTGATTTCACGACGAGACCCATCAGCATGAGCTGTCCAGCTCGCTGCGATGTTCGATCTCCGGGAGTCAACCCTTTTCTTTCTTTGAAGAAAGGTTGAATCCGCCTGAACCCACGAACAATACGTTCGTAGGGAAGTCCGTCGGGACCTGGAACTAGTCCCCGTGGAAGTTGGGTAGCGACATGCTTCAACCAGTATCGCCAGACAAGAGGATGGTCCTCATGTCGGGGGGAACTCATGTTCCCCAGGCAGGGATGGGGTTTTCCATCCTTGGATAGCCCCAGGATATTGGATACTTGTAAGAGTATCCCGTCGTGGAGTTCGCCTCCACGAGGTTGGTCGGCGTTCAGCTCGGCCTTGGTGTGACCGGTTGACTCCAACCCTCCCGTGTTCGGGTTGTACCGCATCTTCTCAGCCCAGTCTGGCGCTCGCCAGCCTTGTATGGCAGACTGCTGTACACGCGTTTTATTAGTAGCTGCATGGCAGCTACTGATGTATTTGCGGATACACGCCAACAAAACTTTTTTGTTGGCGTTATTGTCGCGGTGCGCTTGTTCAAGCGCATTGCGCGCGTATCGAAATTCCGCGCTTGTTCCCGGATGTATATCCGGGACCCTCCCCCCAGAAGAACCAGATCCACCCGCATGGTGGGTCTGCCGGGAGCCTTGCAGAATAGCCCGCACCTGGCGGGCTGTATGGCTGTCGACAGCCTTCGCGTCGGCGGCTGGGTCTTCCCAGTCGGAGTCCCCCTCCTCGTCGTCAAACTGCATTTCGGCCTCGTAGTCCATCGTGGGTAGGCCGGTTGGGCCAGTTGCACGGCCCTTACCCTTGTTGGTAGGGGCGGTCGACGACGAGGTGGTCGACACGGAGGTGGTGGTCTTCACCACATTTTTTGGAAGAGGCGGGAAAGTCCCTTTCCCGCCAGAGCCTTGCACACGTTGTGTCAAAGGCTTTGATATCGCACGCGACGCAGTCGCGGCAAATGAGGAGCCCTGCAAAGCAGCAAGCTGCTCCTCGAGCTCGTGGACCCTCTCTCGGAGTCCACTCGCCTCCTTCTCGGCGGCACGGCATCGATCGCGATATTTATCGCATTCGACCTCCAGGTCGTCAACCTTAAGGGTCTCGGACCGCCATTGTTCGAAGGGAACGAACATATTTTGCCGTTTAGCAACGGCATCGATGTAGGACGGGTCGTCCTCCATCGAACCCATGGTGAGGTGCATCACGTAGTCGGTGCACTTCTTGCAGCCTACACCGTGATGTACGATGCAGTCGCTCATGGAATTGTAACCCCACCCGAGGTGAGGTTCTCTGCGTTCATAGCGGTCATGGCGAGCCCTGGGGCTCGCCGACCGCTCGCGGTTGGCGGGGGATCTCCCCGGGGGCATAGACCCGTGTCTATGCCCATCCGTTTCCATACGGTCGTCTCTTCGGTCTTGCGGCATGTCGATGTGTTCGGTACGCGGTGTGGATGTAGAGGAGAAAGTTCAAGTAAACTTTCTTTGGTATATTCCGATCCACGTGGCGCCGAGTCGGCTTACCCAATATGGGTAGCGCTCGATCGTAGAGGCGCAAAAATCCCGCTAAGTCCTCTTACGGGTGACGCGCCTTGTAGGCGCTTTGGCATTCGAGCCCTGGCTCGTTTGCTTGCCCGCTGTCGAGGATTTCCTCGGCAGCTTCTTCCAATCGTCATCATCGATACCTAGTAGTTCTAGGTATCGATCAAGAGCCGCAAGCTCTTTGCATTCGGAGTATGGCTCCCAAGTGGTATCGCCCAGATTCCACTGTACTAGGAAGGAAACTTTGTTTCCATTCCATTGGTGGGCGAGGATGTCGTCTACGAGCCATTCATTGTCTTCGGCGTCGCCGAAGTCATAATACGCGCGAACTTCGCGCTTTGGGAAGCAGACATCGTCATTCTTTTCGTAATGCCGAAGTCTGCTCACATGGAACGAAGGATATATCCTTCGTGCAGCCAACTCTGGAGGTAAGTCCAAAGTGTACTTTGACTCTGCGGGGTGACTCTTCGTCACCTTGTAAGGCCCAATGTATTTGGGCATCAATTTCCTCGATCTACCCTTGGGTAGAGCGAGGTTTTCAGTGGACAAATATACTTTGTCCCCGACGGCGAAGGGCGTTTCTGGCCTTCGTCGTTTGTTCGCCTGTCGAGTTTGTGTAACTCGACTCTCGATAATGGCATCGTGTGCCATTTCAAGATTATTTATAGCCTGGTTAACAAATCGTTTAACCCCGGGCTTCGCTTTCTCGAAGGGAGTTATCCCGCCGATCAGCATGGGCATATACCCATAGTTGAGCTCAAAGGGTGCAAATCCAGTCGAACTGCTCAAGTTCGAGTTGATTGCAAACTCTGTGAGCGGGAGTTTCTCGACCCAATCAGTTTGATCGGGCTGAATTAATGTTCGTAGGATTTGTCCTACTGATCTGTTGGCGCGCTCGGTTGCGCCATCAGTCTGTGGGTGAAACGCCGTAGACATCAATAATTTGGTGCCTAATATGCGGTGCGTTTCACTCCAGAATTTGGATGTGAACTTGGAGTCTCGATCTGAGACTATAGAATCAGGTAGTCCGTGCAATCGGACTACCTCCTTGACGTATAATGATGCAAGCTCAGAAGCTTTCACCGTAGTGTTCACAGGGATTAGGTGGACCATCGAGGTCAACCTACAGATGATTACCCAAAGGTAATCATATCCTTTGGACGTTGGGAAAGGTCCTACGAAGTCCATTCCAATTGATCCCCATGGTCGGTTAGGGATTGGAAGTGGATGCAGTAGACCGACTGGTCTCTGCGTACTAGTCTTGTTGGCTTGACAAATACCGCAGGTTTCGCAGTATTTGTCTACCTCAGGACTAATACGGGGCCACCAGTACCAACGGCGGATATAATCCGACGTCTTTTGGGCACCGAAATGCCCAAGAATGGTGTGCGCTTGCTCAATGACTATAGCCGTGAGGCTATAGTCCTTTGTTACCACTCTAGGAATACATAGGACTTCGTGTCCTCCTCGATTATTAGTATAGAGCAATCCGTCTCTATACTTGAACGCGGAATATCTTTCCGCTTCTTTCACTATCTTTGAGAAGAGTACGTCCTTGGCGTATCCCTTCTTTACTTTATCAAGAAAGTCCGTGGCTTTCTCGACGTGCTTTCTAAGCTCAGGACCCTGTGAGATCGACTCAAATATTGTTGGGTCGTTCTCATCATCAGGAGTACCACCGGGTGCTTCTGATTGAGACCTTGTGTTGGCGAGTTGTTCCGCCAATACTTCTCGTTCTTCCGTAGCTTCACGGATAGGACGATCACGCGCTTCGTCACTTATCGCGCGTATTTCTACGACCCGATTCCAAGGGAGATCTTCTCCCTCTGGATCCAGTTTTAAATCCGCGCTTACGAAGTCGTAGGAAGGATGAACATCCTCCCATGTGTCCGATTGATAATATCGGGATAGGCTATCAGCAACTTTGTTGCTGGTACCCTTAATATATTGTATATCATAGTCGAATCGACTAAGATATTCCATCCACCGCATCTGGCGGCTGGATAGTCTTCGTTGGGTCTTGAAGAATTCAAGTGCCCTGTGATCGGTAACGATATGGATCCTGTTACCGATCAGCTTATCTTCCCACTTGAGGAGAGCCTCAAGTATAGCTATCGTCTCCATTTCGAAGACGCGATAGTTATGTTGGGCAGCGGTGAACTTCTTGGACATGAACCCGGCGGGTCTACATGTTTGCCAAGTAGCTCCTTGCCCATACACTGCACCTATCCCAGATGCAGATGCGTCGCAAATAACCCAGATGGGTTCGTTGACAGTAGTGTCTATTGGTCGTAAGATGGGGGTCTTACAGGCCAAATGTTTTATATTGTCCATACACATTTGGTGCATGGGCCTCCAGTGGAACGGATGTCCGTTCTTCTGTATTGCGGCCAAAGGGCCTGTATACGCCGATACATCTGGCATAAAATGTGCCAGATATTGTACAAGACCAAGGAACCGTTGCACATCGTGCTTGTTCCTGGGTGTCCGCCATTCGCGGACACGAGCCATCTTGTCCGAATCGGCATGGATGCCTCGGTCATCAATGATGTGGCCTAGGCAATCCATTCGTTTGGAGTAAAGGTCTAGTTTACTCTCCTCAAGGTATAGTTGCGCCTTGCGCAACTTGTCGAATACGAGTCCGAGATGTCTCTCGTGCTCTTCTATCGAATTACTGTACACAAATATATCATCGAGATATACGTGTACGAACCTTCCGATAAATTCTCGGAAGATAGCCGTCATCAGCCGCTGGAATGTAGCAGGTGCGTTACAATCCCCTTGTTGCATGGTATGGCTGACGAAGGTGCCATATACTGTGGAAAACGCGGTTTTCCACACATCTTGTGGTTCGACGCGTATCTGTTCGTACGCGTCGGACATATCGATCTTAGATCGATATTTTCCCCGAGCTACATCCATACGGATCTGCTCTTGATCAGGGAAAGGCGTTACGTCTTTCTCCGTATTGTCGTTCCGCTTCCGTCCATCTATGACGGTGCGAAGTCTTCCAGACTTCTTGAGAACACACAGCATTGGTGCTGCTTGAGAGACATTCGTCTCTTCCCACCATCCTGCCTTCTTGTAGCGCTCTATTTTCTCTGTCAATTCTGGCTTGAGAGAATCGGGGCATCTAGGCAAGTGGTAATTATACCGCTTGCTCTCGTCGATGAGAGGAATCTGATGATTTATCTCTCGGAGAGGAGGTAGATGGGGCGGCGCTCCTGTCAGGATATCCGCCGCGGATTCCACCCATTTCTTCCTCAGGTCAGGAAGAACTTCTTCTTCCTCATGGAGCTCATTCAAATGAGCATCCATTACTGCAAGCATGACCTCTTCCTTCTGGGAGGGGCCCTTGTATTTATACAAGTCGGAGTGCAGTGCTGGTACACTACTTTCCGCTATGTCGGGCATCCGAGGGTGCTCGTATTTCTTCCCTGTACCTATGGGAATGTCTTTAGGAGTACCCTTAGGGTGCTTCTTAGGAGTCTCGTCCTTGCGAGGCTTCTTATATTCCGTGCGATCGAACACTATTTGTTCGTCGTCGCTGTCATCTTCCAATATGTAAGTTGAGTCGCTACTCAACTTCTTCTTGGTATTCATTCGTTGAATATCCTCATCCTCGATATCTTCAATTGTAACGGGTCTCCGTTGCGATTGTGCGGGAGCCACTATTTTGCTCTCGCTATCGAGTTGTTTCGTGTTATCATGTAGTCACTTACCACGACGAATAGGTTTCGCCGCGGTAGTGCCCTCCCCCTCAATAAGAGCGGGTATACGCAGTTTCCCGCGTATCACGATTTCCTGGGTTTCAAAATCCAGGGAAATGCCATGCTTCCTTAGGAACGGTGTTCCTAGGATACTATCGTATTTGTCTAGATTTGCAATATCTAGATAAGTGCCGATATTAATCGAGGCAAATTCAACCTTCGCCTCAGTGGCGAAGTTAACCTTCGATCTACTACCGGAGCACCCAAGTTGTAGAGTAACTGGTTTATCCAGTTCCTTTACGGATAGCTTCGCTATCCGCGTGAAGTCAGGACTTACGGCGTCCGTCGTACTTCCAGAGTCAAATAGTGTGTACGCTTTGACTCCGTTTATTTTAACGTATGCGGCGAGACACAGGTCTTCACCGTCTTCTCTTATAGGTCTAGTGATCAGACCAACTGGTCTGACCATACGGTATCGGTATGCTCGAGGAGGCTCCTCAGCGTCAGTTATCGCACGGATAGACACCCTACTGGTGTCAGTGCGGCACCTCATGACGGTCCGTGTGTACACCGCACCATCTCCTCCGTCGAACATCACTTCTTGTACCTCTGGGGTACAATGTCCGCAATGCTCACACAATTGCTGTGTGGGTACACGATAGCCAGTGAGCTCCCCAAATTTATATGGGTCAGTCACGGCTAGGCGTTCGATCCAGTCGCAGTCATATATCTGCTCCTGGATGCCATATCCGTAGCTCTGGAGTAGCTCCGGAGGAGGGCTAAGTAAGTTAGATCCCTCGGTTGTTTCCACGCGGCGGGGGATCCATGTAGGGTCCTCCTCCAGCATTCGCATAGTGAATATCTCGATCCGAGCGTCGTCGGATAGAGATATCAACATCTCATAGGGAGTCATGTCCCTAGGAATATCCATGAGGTTCATGGACGAATCAGCGCGGCCGACAAGTGTCGAGGCGCTATCACTGATACTGCTAGTATCAGTGTCGTCGTTGATACCCAAAGCTCCTGCGATATCATCGCGTATGAGAGCGTCAACGATGAAGCTATTCGCAGCTTCATCGCCTTCGGTATCATCCGTGTTCATTGCGCGGATGTATACGACGTCTTCGTCTTCATCGTTGTAGTCTTCGACTTCAACGTATTCCTCGTACTCATCAAGAGGGTTTCCCTCTTGCTCCGAATCGTATTGTGACCCATTCGGGTTACTGGGATGGTCAGATTCTGGACCATCCTCGTGCGAGCGAGGCTCTTCTCGTTCGTCATCAGTGTCTTCAGGGAGAGGTGCAGGTTCTGCATCCTCATCTATCACCTGCGCCGCAAAGACCCTTGGTCTTTTAGGACAATCTCTTGCGTAATGTCCCTTTTGATGGCACAGGTAGCATTCCACGTCGCTGCTGTCACGACCGCGGTCTGCTGTCCCTGACTTGTTGTTACCGCCGGGGCGAGGCGTAGATTGCCTCGCTCCTTTATCACGGTTATTCGCTGTATAACCGCTTGGGCCGCGATAATTCGGCTTCGAACCGCTACGGTTCGCATCTGTCTTATCCTTTTGGAAATTTCCTGACTGGTAATTTCCACTGGTTCGCTTAACGAACCTAACTACACGCGGGGTACGTGTGGTTGTATTTTGGGGTGTCGTACTAGTGGTAGTACGCTGTACGGACGATCGTTCCTGTCGTTCGCTCTTGTAGTTATGGTAGGCCTGGATAGAGCTTTCCATGGCCTTCACTTCGCGCAATATCTTTGCCATCGAGGTGTGTTCGGCAGACACACGTCTTGCCTTCAGTAGTCCCTCGACAATATCTTCGGGGAGTCCCTTTAGGAACTTCCTCTTCATTGAATACTTGTCGGGGGGTTGCACCATGCGACTAGCATGGCGCTGAAGTTCATTGTAGAAGGCCAGTGCGCCTTTGCTACGTGTGAACTTAGTCTTCTGGTAACTAGTGGCCGCATTCTGTGCGGTCACCTCATGTATAAATCGTTTATACATTTCACATACGAGGTCTTCGAAGTACCAAACTTGGACACGCCTGTTCCAAGCTTCGACTTCGTCCGCGTACCAGGTGGCGGCGAGTCCGGTGAGAGTAGTACCGCATAGGTCTACTCTTGTCGCATCCTTTGCATCCCCGGTTATGTTGTATACCCGGAGCCATCGCAGGAGGCCTGCCAACCAGGTATCGAATACCTCGATATCATCCTCACCAGCGTATTTTTCTGGTGGGGATACCTTGATATTCTTGATATCAGGGTGGGCTTCTCGCTCTTGACCAATCCGGTCACGAATTAGCCACCTGTAACGACGCAGAATCTCTGCCTCGTAGTTATTTTCGTGGATGTCATCTTCATCCATATCCTCACTATCGCTCTCGGGGTCTCGAGGGCGATACGACCTCTCGCGGGTAAATCCACGCGTTCGCGTAGATCTTGTACCGTGACGTCTGGACCTTTGGTCCTGGTGTCTACGTTCATCTCTCCTACGTCGTCTATCGGATGATCTATGTGATCGTCCGTCGTGATCGTCATCACTCGAGTCTGATGGTTCAGAAGGACCATCATCATCTCGTCGACGCCGTTTGCGACGATTTCTGTCGTTAGTCCGGCGACTATGACGACTACTTTGACCTCGCGATCGACGGTTACGTCGACTGCTTCTATCTTCATCCGTTGATGAAGATGGCGTAGTGGGAGAACCTCGAGGTCTGTAAGACCTATCTGATGAAGAGTCATCACTAGGTTCGCTAGGGTCATTCCCGCCGCTGCGATGATCTCTAGACGAGTGTCTACGAGAGTTATTGGAATGATCATTTCGCTGGTCATTCCTATGGTCGTCATTATCTTCGCGACCATCTCCTCCTCGCCTCCCGCCATTTAGACCACTAGGTCCAGCGGTGGCGTTCCGACCTGACGTGTCAGATCGCGGATATCCTCCATAGGCAGCCCTTTTATCCCTCGATGGGATATTAGTTCTGCCTTCGGCTCTCAGGTCAGATTCTCGCATCTGATCTAATATGTTCTGGGTAGCGAGCCACTCTCTGTAGTGTTCTTGCCGTCTGATTGCCGCGTCACTGGGTTGCGCAGCTTTGCGCAACCGTTCAGATGGCTTACGGATCGTCTCGCTCTCCTTTTCACGCCGAAGTTGTTCGGTGTTGTATTCTTCCTGTTCTCGGCGAAGCATTTCTGCTTCGTCTCTCAACTCTCGTTGCCGTTGGAGATCTCTCCTCTCGGCTTTCTCTCTCTCTTCCTGTTCTTTCCTAAGACGCAGGCTCGCGGCGAGACGAGAATTATATTCGTCTCGCGATTCGTTTGCTCTTCGGGTTGGCATGTGCAAGTTGCGCATTGCCTCTCGAATATTCTCATCCGACACTTTTGAGTGTCGGCTATGTTCGTCACCACTGTTGTGGTGGCTTCGACGACTCCCCCTGTTGTCGGGAGAACGAAGATTGCTTCGTTCTTCCTCGAATTCCTCTTGGGCTTGCTTGAGTCGCTCTGAGGCCAGTCTTGCCTCTAATTCTAGCATCTGAAGCTTCATGCTTCTTTGCTCACTTCCACTTTGATTCCCATCGTTTGTTGGGGATCTAGATTCGCGCGATCGTCTAGATGCGCGGATCGGGCTCGATCTACTTTCCTCGATTCCCGGAATGGGAGTCGAGTTGGAGCTCTTGCGTTGGGAACCACTGTTCCTTACGCTTCTTTCATTTCGGTCGCTAGTGCGGCCGACTTCCGGTTCTTCTAAGTCGAATCCGGGAGAAACTCTATTTGACATGTCATCGTTGTCAAGGGTCTCGGGTAAGACCGGGCGAAGCCGTTCGCTTCGTCTTCTGGCAACGGAGCTATAGGACATGTCTCCGAGACCCACCACAGGTGGAGGATCTAATGGATTATCAGGTGCTTCATGTGCAGCCTGATTGTCTGATAAAAAGACTGGACTAGTCTTTTTACTGTTTTTCTTTCTGGCTTTTGTCATTTCAACTCGGGGTTGATATGATGTCAGTTGCTTGTGAAGGTTCAAAAAAGTGTAAATGGTACTTAGATANGCTTAATCACACAAGACAGAACCGGACCACTGTATAGGGTTGTTCTGTGTACAAATGTGAAGTTAAGCTCTAAAGTCTAATAGATATAAACAAAGCCGCTTATATCCGTCAGCCTCAGCCACCGCACAAATACAGGTAAACACCTATAAGCCACCAGCCCCTTACACCCTCCCCCTCAATAAAGATGAATCCATCGGATTCATCCATATGCGAAATAGTATACAGGATAAATGATAATTTATCCTGGGGAAAGGTAATGGTATTTAAGATAAAATAATATTTTATCTTCGTCCAAGAGTCGGACAAAGGTATATACAATTAGGATCACATTAATAAGTAATCCTTGAACAACACGATACTGGTATCGCGTTATTCATTTTTTATTAGGGCGAGCAGACTCGCCACCTCACTGGCCGCCGTCCTTCATCTCAACATTTTCGTCGGGGATGACCGGCCCAGTGGAAGAGCCAGCGACACCAGTCGCTGGAGTTGAATTAGATTGGGGACCGGAGGACGGTCCTCCGGTCAATGGTAGGGTACCAACGCTACCAGGGGTAGCGCCACTATTAAATTGGACGACTGTAGCCGTCGTCCTAGCGGGAGGTAGTTCGGGCATCCACCTCGCGAGGCCCTGATCGTAATAATACGTGAGGTGGTCGGGCCAAGGACCAGGGTCCTGCAATGCCCGTATGCTTTCCAGGAGGCTATTGATGCTAATACGCTCCTGCGTATCAACCAGATGCGCCTGGTAAGCTTGGAGCCAGCAGTAAGCGTACTGCTGGGCGTCGGCTACTTCGTCGACAGTGACACCTCTCGCGGCAAGGTGTTGGGCACATTCGGCCTCAGACGGTGACGTCGAGAACACGATGTAATCCCATAGGGGTTTAGGGTGGACTACTAGTCCACCCGCTCGTAGGAGCTCGTCGTATCGTCGTGATTTCACGACGAGACCCATCAGCATGAGCTGTCCAGCTCGCTGCGATGTTCGATCTCCGGGAGTCAACCCTTTTCTTTCTTTGAAGAAAGGTTGAATCCGCCTGAACCCACGAACAATACGTTCGTAGGGAAGTCCGTCGGGACCTGGAACTAGTCCCCGTGGAAGTTGGGTAGCGACATGCTTCAACCAGTATCGCCAGACAAGAGGATGGTCCTCATGTCGGGGGGAACTCATGTTCCCCAGGCAGGGATGGGGTTTTCCATCCTTGGATAGCCCCAGGATATTGGATACTTGTAAGAGTATCCCGTCGTGGAGTTCGCCTCCACGAGGTTGGTCGGCGTTCAGCTCGGCCTTGGTGTGACCGGTTGACTCCAACCCTCCCGTGTTCGGGTTGTACCGCATCTTCTCAGCCCAGTCTGGCGCTCGCCAGCCTTGTATGGCAGACTGCTGTACACGCGTTTTATTAGTAGCTGCATGGCAGCTACTGATGTATTTGCGGATACACGCCAACAAAACTTTTTTGTTGGCGTTATTGTCGCGGTGCGCTTGTTCAAGCGCATTGCGCGCGTATCGAAATTCCGCGCTTGTTCCCGGATGTATATCCGGGACCCTCCCCCCAGAAGAACCAGATCCACCCGCATGGTGGGTCTGCCGGGAGCCTTGCAGAATAGCCCGCACCTGGCGGGCTGTATGGCTGTCGACAGCCTTCGCGTCGGCGGCTGGGTCTTCCCAGTCGGAGTCCCCCTCCTCGTCGTCAAACTGCATTTCGGCCTCGTAGTCCATCGTGGGTAGGCCGGTTGGGCCAGTTGCACGGCCCTTACCCTTGTTGGTAGGGGCGGTCGACGACGAGGTGGTCGACACGGAGGTGGTGGTCTTCACCACATTTTTTGGAAGAGGCGGGAAAGTCCCTTTCCCGCCAGAGCCTTGCACACGTTGTGTCAAAGGCTTTGATATCGCACGCGACGCAGTCGCGGCAAATGAGGAGCCCTGCAAAGCAGCAAGCTGCTCCTCGAGCTCGTGGACCCTCTCTCGGAGTCCACTCGCCTCCTTCTCGGCGGCACGGCATCGATCGCGATATTTATCGCATTCGACCTCCAGGTCGTCAACCTTAAGGGTCTCGGACCGCCATTGTTCGAAGGGAACGAACATATTTTGCCGTTTAGCAACGGCATCGATGTAGGACGGGTCGTCCTCCATCGAACCCATGGTGAGGTGCATCACGTAGTCGGTGCACTTCTTGCAGCCTACAC
>JGI12649J13570_1000130_pt1 | contig 11936 bp, 10 predicted proteins | sample BlaSpr_A8_OM2_O3_FD_13570 | JGI IMG/M metagenome (IMG submission 13570)
AGGGGTTCACAATTCGGGATGGGTACAAAGTCCCGGTGCCGAAGCGTCGCAGGATTCTTCGCAATATCCTCGCCTGGAAGCCTATGTAAAGGGGGTGGTCGGAGCTTTTGCAAAAGATCAACGCGTTTTAGGTTGGGACGTCTGGAACGAGCCGGATAACACAAACCGGGGAAGCTACGGCGACTTGGAGCCATCGAATAAAATCGCATTGATTCTCGTCCTTCTCCCGAAAGTGTTCAACTGGGTGCGTGAAGCGCGTCCCACTCAGCCTCTGACGAGTGGCGTTTGGAAGGGCGGCTGGTCCTCGCCGGAGAAATTGGACGCGATGGAGAAGATACAAATTGAAATGTCGGACGTAATTTCGTTCCACAGCTACGATAAGCCCGAGGAGTTCGGACGGCGCATCGTCTGGCTGCGGCCTTATGGTCGCCCCATTATTTGCACCGAATATATGGCTCGCGGAAATGGCAGCACCTTTCAGGGTTCGCTGCCGATCGCCAAGAAATACGATGTTGCTGCCTTCAACTGGGGCTTTGTTGCCGGGAAGACGCAAACGTATCTTCCTTGGGACTCTTGGCAGCGTCCTTACATCGACCGCCGACCCGCCATCTGGTTCCACGACATTTTTCGCACCGATGGCACTCCTTATCAGCAGGATGAAATAGACTTCCTTCGCGCGATTATCGTAGTGCGCCGTGAAAATGTGGTTCATGTCCCCTGTCATTCATCGATTCTCGGTAGGGCGTATTCCGAACATTTGATCTGATTTCGTGCGTATCCGCTAGACAGGAGGTCGGAGGTCGCAACCCATTTGGTTTCCCAGAGTTCGCGGCATGACGAATTTGTAAAAACATGGGAAGGCAGGAGCGCTCTTCAGAAATTATCGAATGGAGGCGCGTTGAGCGCACACCCAGTGGCCAGTATGGGGAAAATTCAGGGGACCCTGTGCATTTATCGTTCACTGATCTGGTCGAAGGCCGGTCGATGCTCATGTTAGGAAACGCGGTCCGCTCGGCTGTTCTCTGGATTGTTTTTTGTCCACCCAACAAGGCGGGGCGCGGGATCACTTCAACCTTTCGATTAACAGCCCTTCGAAAGGCTCGATAACACTCGGCCGGAGCGGATGTTTTTCGAGGCGCGAAGAACATGCTCGCCGGGCATCAACAGAAGATTCAGGCCGAGCGGGACCCGAAGTTGGAGACGGCAAGGGAACAGGGTGCGAACCGACGCCACTGGGCCGCGTGACGCGGTTAACTTGCGGTTTGCCGACGACCCGGGAGCAATCCGCTAGAAATGAGCCTTTGAATCTGAGGTCGCGGCACCTACCCCGTATGAAATAAGGTCGTTTCTGGATTGATTGAAGCACGGGAATCTGAATACGGTCGCATTGTTCGTTATCAATAGGAGATTGTCATTTCCGATCAGCGATTGTTGTTTCCGCAATTGGAGACGAAAGCTAAAGTGCCGGTCCCACAAGGCTTTGGATACATGCCAGAGCTGATCGACAAGGCAGAAGAGGATGAATTAGCGATCGCCCTCGGTACTTTAGCTTTGAAGCCTTTTGAGTTTCATGGCCATCTCGGAAATCGACGCGTAGTTTCCTTCGGCCTCCGTTATGATTACGCTCGACGGGGAGTCGAGTTAAGCGATCCCCCACCGCGATTTCTGGATGACCTCCGGCCAAAGATCGCTAGGTTCGCTGGTCGTGAAGCTGGGGAGTTCGTGCAGATTGGAGTGAATGAATACAGACCCGGGGCAGGAATTGGATGGCACCGGGACAAACCGGAATTCGGTGATGTGGTGAGTGTGTCGCTACTTTACCCTGCTAAAATGCGTTTCAGAATCTCAAAAAACAACCGATGGATCAGGACATCGCACATCCTAGAGCCACGGTCCGTATACATATTGACTGGGGAGGCCCGCGAAGTTTGGGAGCACAGTATTCCACCGCTAACCTCGCTGCGCTACTCGCTAACTTTCCGTACGCTCTCTCCTCGGGCTCCGAGTTACTTGCGCAGCGATTGAGGAATCGGNGGACTGAAATATGTCTGGTCGGAATCGCCGTCAGGGGGCTAGCCGCGACGGGTCTGATAACGCCCTCCTTCGAATCTTTTTGTTGGCCAATCGCTTTAATCCCTCATCCTGTGTCCATCAAAAACCGATTGCGCTGCAGATGGCTAGTTCGCATTAGAGTTTTCGCGAACATTGTTCGCCCAGCTGAGAAGTTCGTCCCGCGTCATAAAATTCAAAATCCGTTCCCTTTTGATGCCTGCGAGCATTGCGGAAGCTGCTCCCAGTTGTATGAAGGGTAGTTGAGAAGGTCCATGAGAGTCCGTACCCAGAGAAATACGGCATCCCGCCTTCTTAGCAAGAGCGACTAAGTCGGGACTCAAATCCTGCCGATCGGGATAAGCATCGATTTCGAGCGCCTTGTCCAGTTCCGCCGCGGTTCCGAAAATTCGGGGCCAATCGGCGCTCAAGCCCAGCCGATAGTTGTAAATTCGTCCGCGCGGATGTCCCAGGATCTGAATCGCGGGATTACGCAGGGCGGCAAGATAACGCTCCGTCTGGTCTTCCGTTTTGCGCAGTGACGAATGAAAACACCCGAGGACGATGTCCAGTTCTGCAAGGACAGTTTCCTCCATATCGCCTTGACCAGAGGGATTGAGATTCAGCTCAATTGAGCGCAACACTCGAAGTTGTTGGCCCCAGTCCTTCAGCGATTCATTTATTTCGCTGATTTCCTCTGCCTGTCGCTGGAGCTGTTCTTCGTTGATGCCACCAGCGATTTTGAGACCCTTTGAATGATCCGTGATGGAGATGTATTCGTAGTTGCGCTGCAGCGCGGCTTCCGCCATATCCCGAATTGAACCTGAACCATCGCTCCACAGGCTATGCATCTGCAAGTCGCCCCTGATCCCGCGTAACCAAGCTGGCTTACTTGCTAAGGCGGCCTGAGCCTCCGTTATCGCCATGAATCCAGACCGAATCCGAGGAACTTGCGGAAGAGGCGGGGGATCGTCTATCCAGTTCTGAATACGCTTTTCAAGAAACGGCCCGACCCCTGAAAACTCGGTGAGGGAGCGATGTTGGCGCACAAGTTCATAGGCCTCTTCCGGCCACAAATAGGCGCGCCGCGAGGCCCTGCGATAAGGTTTCTGTAGTGGCTGCCGTGCGGTTTCGGATTCAGTAGCTAGGAGGTTGGCGATATCCGCGTTCTTCAATAGTTGGGATCGACTGGTCAATGGTATCGGCCTCTTCCATGTCAGCCTCTATTCGGTTTCTAATAACGGATCCTCTAAATATGCTCAAACGCTAGCTTTTTTATTTTAGGGGGTCTATCCAGCGATGAAGGTAGTTTGTGCCTGAGCCCATGGTATTTACGGCTGGCTCCTGGCCAAATATGAAAAATAACTACCAATATAGTTGTATAGCAATCGCTTGCCATCCTCGGTAACCTAATATGCCGAATCGTGAGAAGTTCAATGCAGTCGAATGGTGTGGAATTGCGATGACGCTGCCGATCAAGACCAGCTATCGACCGATGGAAGCCGAACCTGCTGCGGAACTGCCAAAAGGTCCGCAATGGCAATATGAGCCCAAGTGGGACGGATTCCGGTGCCTGGCATTCCGGGACGGCGGAAGGATCCAGTTACAGTCAAAATCGCAAAAACCACTGTCTCGCTATTTTCCTGAACTCGTTGAATCTCTGGCGGCCTTAAAGGCCCAATCGTTTGTGCTTGACGGAGAAATTGTGATTCCGGTGGACGGACATCTGTCCTTTGATAAGTTGCTGATGCGAATTCACCCAGCCGCGAGCCGGATTCAGAAATTGAGTCGAGAAACGCCGTGCGTATTTATCATTTTCGACTTGTTAGTCGATGATAAGAGCAAGGGCCTGGTAGGCCTTCCTCTTGGCAAGAGACGTGAAAAACTAGATGCATTTATCGGGAGCTTCGGAAACGGAAAGGGATCGTTAGAGATTTCTCCTGTGACGGATGACGTTAAGGAAGCACGGAAGTGGTTCCGCATGGGCACAGGTCTTGACGGGATTGTCGCCAAACGCAGGGATTTGCCCTACCAATCGGGCCGGCGTACCGGTATGCAAAAAATCAAGAAACAGCGCACAGCCGACTGCGTTGTGGGCGGTTTCCGCTATTTGGAGAAGAAACCCCTGATAGGGTCGCTGCTACTCGGGCTTTTTAATGATAATGGACTGCTGGATCACGTCGGATTTACCTCCTCGATTCACAACGACGAACGATCTGCATTAACGAAAAAGGTCGAGGCTTTGATCAAGCCTCCCGGCTTCACAGGTAAAGTGCCTGGGGGCCCGAGCCGCTGGAGTACCAAGCACTCCTCGGAATGGGAACCCCTTGAAACAAGACTCGTGGTTGAGGTCCAGTTTGACCACTTCACGGGCGGACGTTTTCGCCATGGCACGAAGTTTCTACGCTGGCGCGCCGACAAGGCTCCCAAGGCTTGCACCATGGAGCAAGTACGGCGCGAGAGTCGCTCTGCGCTCGGGTTGCTGTAGGTTATGAAATTGCAAGTCCTCAGCTGGGGGCGAGTTCTCGCATGTCAAAAGCACGATTAACTGAAGGCCCGGAACAGAAAAAGACTCCTTCCTTCTTGTTCGACTTAGATGGAACCCTGCTGGATAGCGCGTATGAACACGTGATGGCCTGGCGAGAAGCTCTAATCAAAGAGGACATTTACGTACCGAATGCCAGGATTCACCGCTGTGTCGGGATGAGCGGCAAATTGATGCTGCGTACGATTTTCAAAGAATTGGGGAGTAGGGTCAGCCAACACCAACTAGAGCGTCTCGAAGCAATACATAAGACGAGATTCGAGCGCCGACTGAAATCAATTCGAGTTCTCCCTGGTGCTCGTGAACTACTCAAATATCTAACCCAAGCGGGCGTTCGATGGGCAATTGCAACCGGAGGAGATCAACGAACTGTCACCAAAATGATTAAACCCCTTCATGTCCCTTCAGGCACTCCAATCGTTACTGGCGATCACGTCGCGCAAGCAAAGCCGGACCCAGATGTATTTCTTACAGCTGCTGGTCGCCTCGGTGTGGCGCTGGGAGATTGCGTTGTCGTTGGCGATAGTGTTTGGGATCTGCTAGCGGCGGGTAGATCAAAAGCTCTGGGAGTTGGCCTGCTTTCCGGCGGATACGGCGAAGCGGAACTGATTCAAGCAGGTGCCTACCGGGTTTATGAGAATCCTGCAGACTTGCTAGAGCACATAGCTGAAATGGGCATCGAACCTCAGTAGATATTTTATTGCACCACGGTGCCGTGAATGCACCGGAGAACGTTTCAACAATTCAGAGTTAGAAACTCTTATGGCCCTTGAAGAATACAAACGGAAACGTGATTTCAAAAAAACACCGGAGCCACCGCCGGAAAAAACAGCGTCGCGCAAGGATTTTTCCTACTTCATTCAAAAGCACGATGCGACACGCCTGCACTTCGATCTTCGCCTGGAGCTAGACGGCGTTTTGCTAAGTTGGGCCGTCACCAAAGGCCCTAGCCTCAATCCTTCCGATAAGCGCCTGGCCGTGCGTACCGAAGATCATCCCCTGTCGTATGGGACGTTCGAGGGCACCATCCCGAAGGGCCAGTACGGCGGCGGTACCGTCATGCTCTGGGATCGAGGAAGCTGGGAACCAAAAAGCGATGCGCATGCTGGTTTAAAAAAAGGACATCTAGCTTTTACGCTCCGCGGCGAGCGCCTCAAGGGCGGCTGGGACCTTATCCGCATGCGAGGTGATGAAAAAAGGGAGAACTGGCTGCTCATCAAGGAAAAGGATCATGAAGCCCTCAGCAAGGGCGCAGCCGGTAAATTCCTGGAACAAGAAGCGACAAGTATTTCTACGCTCCGTTCGATGGACGAAATCGCTGTCGACGCCCCGCCAGAACCAGAGACCAAAGCGCGCGGCAAGGCGATTAACAAGTTGTTGGCAGATTATCCGGACGTCGAACTCGCCACACTGGTTGACGCTCCGCCCGATGGCGAGCAATGGTTGCACGAAATAAAGTTTGACGGCTACCGGCTCCTGGCATTCCTAGCGGACGGCGAAGTGCGTCTTCGCACGCGCAATAGTAATGACTGGACGCACAAATTCCCCGCCCTCCGTGCATCGGTTGCAAAGCTAAAAGCTAAATCGGCTGTTTTGGACCTGGAAGCCGTGGTCCTGGACGGCGCTGGCAAAAGCAGTTTCCAGGCCATGCAGCAAGCGCTGGGCGAGGGCGGCAATCGCCAATCCATTCGAGGCTACGTTTTCGATCTCCTTTATCTCGACGGGAGAGACATCGCTCACCAGCCGCTCACAGCCCGCAAGAAAGCGCTCGCAGTTCTTCTGAAAAAGTCTGCTGGCGCCAATTATCTACACTACAGCGACCACGTGGCCGGCCACGGGGCCGACATGATCGCTAAATCCTGCTCCATGGGGCTCGAAGGCATCGTGTCCAAGTTGGCGAATTCCCCATACCAGCCCGGACGCCAGGAAAGCTGGCTCAAAGCAAAGTGCCTCAAACGCCAGGAATTTGTGATTATCGGCTATACCGCCGCCCGAAAGGGCGGTCGCGCCATCGGGGCCTTGCACCTTGGCTACAACGGTAAAGGCGGGATGAAATACGCCGGCAAGGTGGGAACTGGTTTCAGCATGAAGGACGCGCAGGGCCTATACGACCGCCTCGGCCGACTCGCCGCGGATGCCCCAGCCATTGAAAACCTCCCGCGCAGCATCCGCAAAACCGCGCACTGGGTAAAGGCCGCACTGCTCTGCGAGGTTGCCTTCACGGAATGGACCGCCGATGGTCACATCCGCCATCCTTCGTTTCAGGGGCTGCGCGAAGATAAGGAACCCGGCGACGTCACCATGGAAATGCGTAAATCCGTAGCTAAGCTCGAGACAAAGACGGCGTCAAGCAACCTCGCCCGGAAAAGTGTCGCGCACAAAATAGCATCATCGAGCAACGACGCGCCCAAAGCCGCATCGCCAAACGGCAAGATCGAAGTTTTGGGAGTCACAATTTCGCATCCAGATCGCCTGATCTTCAAAGATCCGCCGGTCAGCAAAGGCGAGCTCGCCGAATTCTACGCCGCTGCCTCGCAATGGATGTTGAAGGATATCGCAGACCATCCCGTCAGCTTGCTGCGCTGTCCTAAGGGCACGTCGGGCGACTGTTTTTATCAACGCAACCGCGGCACCGGTCTGGGACCGGACGTCAAACCGTTCCGCTGGCGGCACAAAGGGAAGTCGTACGAATATCTTTATATCGAAAACGACAAAGGCCTGATCGAGTTCGTCCAGATGGGCGCAATCGAACTGCATCCCTGGGGCGCGTCCGTCAACCACATCGATTACCCGGACCGCCTGATTTTCGATCTCGATCCCGACGAGCAAGTTCCCTTCGAGGCTGTGAAACTAGCCGCGCGTGATTTGCGTCGTCGCCTGAGGGCCAAAGGCCTCGAAAGCTTCTTAAAGTGCACCGGTGGCAAAGGACTGCACGTTAAAGTTCCGCTCGCGGAAAAAGATAACTGGGAAAAAGTAAAGTCCTTCGGAGCCGCAGTCGCTCAGGAGATGGTTCAGGATGTGCCGGAAGCTTACGTGTCAACGATGAGCAAGGCAAAGCGTAAGGGGAAAATCTTCGTCGATTACTTCCGAAATGATTACACAGCCACGGCAATTGCCGATTTCGCGGTCCGCGCTCGTCCTGGTGCGCCGGTTGCCATTCCGTTTGAATGGCAAGAGCTTGGCAAATTGAGGTCCGCCAATCAATTTACGATAAGAGAGGTCCTGAAACGTCTTAAGAAATTCCGACCCGAGCCCGGCCGATACGACAAACGTCAGAAATTGCCTGCCTGATTTCGAGTCGTGGAGCATGCGCATGGACGAGGGTCTCATTGGAAATACAGGGCATTCTGACGCATAAAGGATGTCGCATTCTTTATCGCATAACCTTGTCGGTCGTTGTTGAAGTAAGCCCAAACACGAACTGCGCCACTTTTTCGGATACGGCCCGTCCAGACAGCCAATTCTTTTGCAGAATAATCGTGCCGGTACCATTGGCTCACGCCGTGGAAACGAATGTAAAGATCATCGGCTGTCTTAATCAACTGATCCGGAAGCTTCGGACTGCTAACAGAGCAAAAAATGGTACCGGTTTTGCGAAAAGCTCCAAAGACAGTCTGATTCCACCAGCTGGCATGGCGGAACTCTATGACGTTGCGCCGATTATGATCAAGTTGGAGCAAAATGGCCTTTAGTCTCGCTGGCGTGTAATGGAAGCTTGGCGGCAGCTGGAACAAGAAGCAACCCATCATCGGACCAAGCAGGTCGGCAATAAAACAAAAGTCAGCGATCAGTCGTTTTGTTCCCTGGAAGCGTTTGATGTGCGTGATTAATTCGCATACTTTGACGGTGTAGATGAAGTTCTTCCGTGTCGCTTGTTGCCGCCAAGATTGGACGGTAGCCACGGTTGGCCAAGAATAGAAAGGAGCATTCAATTCGACAGTTCTAAAATGGTCCGCATAATAAGCGAACCACTGTTTAGTTGGAATGTCCTTGGGGTAAAAGGCAACCCCCCAATGCCAATAAAACCAACCTGAACAGCCGACATTCAGTCGAGGCGTATGCGCTGCGTCAGACGTAAGCAAACCTGGAAGTAGTCCTTGTCGGTCTGCTGTTAGCCGGGCTTCGCGCATTTTTTCTGCACGAATGATGTTAGCTTCTCGCTGTCTGGCCCGGCGTATTTCTCGGCGAGCTTGGCGTTCAGCACGTGTGAGGGTCGGTTTATCAGTCATATCGGCCCTCTTTAGTCATACGGAACTAGGGACGGGACGGCGAATGGCGGATTACTCAAAATAGCGATAACTGTCGCTGGGACGAGCGCGCCGCATGGGGCTCATCGCAGACACTTCTGCCGTCAAGTTCCTTCGAAATCGAGTTTTCATGGCGGATGATCTCATCAAATCGAGCAGAAGCATTCGACCGTTTCTCGATGGCACGAGCAAATTGATCGAGCCTTCTGAATCCGTCGAGTTTTGCTGTGTCGCCCAATTTTGCGGAGCCCAGAGCCTTGCGCATCACAGAGAGAGATTCGTCATACGTCTTTAGCGGCACGGGGAAAGGATGTCGATCCTTGCCTCCTAACGCGAACGAAAATCGCGCGGGATCGGAAAAACGGGTTGGAACTCCGTGGACAACTTCGGCAATGAGGGCGAGCGACTGAAGGGTGCGAGGCCCCAGTTTTTCGATAAGAAGCAATGAAGCGAAGTCTCGGAGGTCACGCTCGTAAGCTAGAGCGAGGACCGCCCCGAGCCGCTTCAAATCAACGTTGGGTTCGCGTACATCGTGGTGTACTGGCATGACCAACTTCCGTATTTCATGCAGTATTTTCTCAGGCTTCTCATGAACGATTTCAAGCATTGCGTTCTGCGCCGGTTTAGCCTGCCCGTCGACCAAATTCATGAGCGTGCCCTGGTGCTCGCCCACGATTCCGGTGTGCGGATCGGACGTGAAGTCACGGACGGTTCTTGAATGCCAATGGTAGCGACGGGCCAAGCCGGAAGCACTGTTCATCCCCTGCTGCACGACGACCCATTCACCTTCGGTATTTACGATGAATGCGTGCAGATAAAGCTGAAAACCGTCGGCAATTGCATTATTGTCGATCTTGGCAGTGAGTCGGCTGGCCTGGACCAACGCTTCGCCGTCCACTGCAACGCCTTCGGTGTAACTTCGAAGTTCGTCGGGTGTCTTCCTGGAATCTCGGCCCCGGCCGCCGCAAACGTAGATTCCCAATTCACGCGCGCGCGGATTAAGTCCCCGCTTTAAAGCGCCGACAACCGAGGTTGTGATTCCGGAAGAATGCCAATCCATTCCCATGACAGCCCCCAAGGCCTGAAACCAGAAAGGATCGCTTAGTCTGGAGAAAAATCCAGAGGTTCCGTAATGATGCAAAACATTTTCCGTAATCGCTGCGCCAAGCTTGGTCATACGTTCAGCAAGCCACGAAGGCACACGTCCGCCGTGAAGAGGCAAGTCCGCGAATCCAGAGCGCTCCATCAGGATTCCTATTTTAGCATCAACGCGTTTCCGCTCAGGGTCGGCGGACATATTAAGGCTCGGATAGCATTGTTCAGTCATCTACATGCTAACCGGTATAGTTGCCCCAGCCATTGCCAGGTAGGATTCAGCCCGATGGAGTCGACTTTCGAGCGCGACATGAGAATCAANACCTCTACAGCCGTAGACCGAGCCTGGATCCATAAAATCGGCCGGGATTAGCACGGTTTCGGGCCGGGCGTGGATTAGCAGCGACTGATTACGCGGCCGGAATCTGGATACGTCGGGCATGGGGGAACATCGCTTTTCGGTAGCTGGCAGAGCCTTGTGTCGCGGCTCCGTATAAGCCCGCACCCAAGGGTCGTGAGGACTTGAGAATCCGTATTGTTATTGGTGATAGGCAACGCCATGACTGAAAATCTATATATTGGTACTTCAGGATTTACCGCCGCTGGATGGTCGCGGACTTTTTTCCCGAGAAAGCTCCCGACGCGCGACTATCTAGGCTATTACGCTAGCCGGTTCAACACGGTCGAGCTTATGAGCACTTTGTATGGTCCGCCCGCAACGTCCACGGTCAAAAACTGGTATTCGCAGACCCCCAAGGAGTTCGTTTTCGCCGTCAAGATGCCTCGGAAGATCACCCACGAAGCGGCTCTTTTAGATTGCTCGAAGGATATGGCGGATTTCTTTCGAGTAATGGACGGACTGAAAGAAAAGCTCGGTCCTATGTTGTTTAAATTTAGTTCTAGGGACATAAAGCTCTTTGGGAGCTGTGACTATTTTTTAGATCGGTTGCTCCCGCTGCTGAAAAATCTTTCCCATGTCTACCGGTTCGCCCTCTCTGTCCCAGAAGAATGGATCAGTCCACAATTCATCAATACGATTCGTGACCATAATGTCTCGCTTGCATTTGGCGACGATGGCTGGCTCGAGAAAAGTACTTTGCATGACCGATCGTCGGATCTCGTAACCTCCGATTTTGTTTACATTCGGTGGGTGGGCGAGGGCAGGAAAATGGAACAGCGGAATAAGGCGTGGGACCGGATCATAGTGAATCGCCGCGAGGCGATATTGGGATGGACAGAATTCATAAGTAAAGAGTTGCTTCCGCGCAGCAAAGTGTTTGCGTATGCGACAAACCATTATGAAGGACACGCGCCAGGCACAGCCGAGAGCTTTCGTAGTCTCTTAGCGGATGGTAAAAACAACGCGAGATCGCAAAGTACCTTATTTGAGCAACCTTTTTTTCGTGGCGGGTGATGGCATTATATTCTGTGCAAATATTGTTCTCAGATCGACGTTTTGAGAAAGCATACCGAAGAAGCATAACCGTAGCTGGGCCTAACTTGAGGAAGAGGTTTGGATGCTCTCCCAATGCGAATCGCGCCCAAATGTATTTCATCGAAAGTCGAGGACGACGTTGGTTACAGGGGGCCTCGTGTCGATCCTCTTTCTCTTTACACTCGAAACTATCCGGATAGATCCATGGTTGAGAAACAAGTCTGACAAGGTGCCGTCAATGCTGCCAGAGGCCTTCACCGGAAGCTGGTTTCGAGCGCTGATGGTCGGTGGGATTATGTTGGCATTCCTAGTGATGTGTCAGATTCTCTTGGCCAAAGACCGCAGTCTCTCCGTTTGGACGAAAGTCGGGAAGCGGTGCTACGCAAAAGATATTTATGCAGCCCAGACAGTACCAAGCGGTAGCCCATGGATCTGCGAACACCGTTCGCGAGTGGTCCATTAGAAGTAAGACTTCACTTGATTGCATAACAACGTCGGCTCCTTAGACCCGAGTAGACTATGGTTTGTCGATGACCAAAGGCTCGGGAGAAAGGAGCCGAACATG
>JGI12649J13570_1000132_pt1 | contig 11840 bp, 10 predicted proteins | sample BlaSpr_A8_OM2_O3_FD_13570 | JGI IMG/M metagenome (IMG submission 13570)
CCTCTTGCCCGCGCCGCGCGAAAGCCAATGCCACGCGCGGTGTAAGTCGCGCCAGCTCGGCAATCTCGGCGCCCGTCGCAAATGCCAGTTCGCTGCCGGTGATCACTGCACCTGCAAGTTCGGACGCTTCCGCCAGTCGCACGACTTCACGTTCGAGCGCGTCCAGCACGGTCATTTCCAGGCGAGGGAATCCATCATCGTTTTCGAGGCGCAGCAAGAGAATATCGTCCTGTGGATTGACTACAAGGCGAGTGCTCACCGCAACGTTACGCTTCGCGCGAAGCAGCAGAAACGCGGTGGCGGATGAAATCAACGATCGCTTGCGTAGTAGTTCCGGGGAGAAATACTTCCGCGATCCCGCCCTGCTTCAGCGCGGGGATATCCGCCTCAGGAATAATTCCGCCGATCAGCACTGTCACGTCGTTCATGCCTTTGCCGCGGAGCAGTTCCATCAACCGCGGGCAAAGAGTATTGTGCGCGCCGGAAAGAATCGAAAGACCGATCACGTCGACATCTTCCTGCGCCGCCGCCGACGCAATCATTTCCGGCGTCTGCCGCAGTCCGGTGTAAATCACTTCCATCCCGGCATCGCGCAACGCGCGCGCAATAATTTTCGCGCCGCGATCGTGGCCATCCAGCCCCGGCTTGGCGATCAATACCCTAATTTTCTTCTCAGGCATATGGAGGAAGGATACTCGAAATCCCCAGCAAAACGATAGCTGCACGGCCCCGCAAAGTTCTATCGCGCCAAATTCAGCAGGAAATCCTCCAGCAGCGCGTTGAACTTGTCCGGATCATCCACAAACAGCGCGTGGCCGTCGCCATCGAATATTTCCAGCTTCGAGCTCGGAATGTTTTTCTGCATCGCCACAATCGTGCTCATATATCCGCTTTTCGCCGCGCAGACCACCACCGGCTTATCGATCTTTGGCAACACCGGCCGGTAATCCGCCACAAAATAACCGACGAGCAGCGCCACCGCCGAATTCGTGGGCACTTGCAAGGACGCTTGCAGCACTTTGTTGACGTACTCCTCCGGATGCGGTTTCTTGAAATTTAAATCGCGAATGAAACCGTTCGCCGCGTTCTTGCGATCCTCCAGCACGGCTTTCAACAGCCCGAAATCCTGGTCTGCGTCAGCCGGCGCGCGCCCGCCCGCGTCGTTATCCACCAGAATCAATCCCGCGAAATCGCCGGTGCCGAACTGATCGACGTATGCCATCGTTTCTACCACCGCCATGGACCAGGACACGATCACTACCGGTGCCAAATGCAACTGATCCACGACCGCCTTGATGTCGCGCGCGCGCGACGCGGGATACAGGCCGTCGGTGGTCTGCGACGATTGCCCCTGCGAGCGCGGATCCATCGCCACCACGCGATAGTCGTGCGCAAAATAATCAATCTGGCTCTGCCAAATCCAACCCGGCATCGTCCATCCCGGCACAAATAAGATAGAAGGGAACTGGTGCGACGCCGAAAGGCCAATTTCGCCCTGCTTGATCACCGCATCTTTCGGCATCGGATTCCCAATCTGAGCGCTAGGAGAAATCGCCAGCCGCCCCGCCTCGATGTAATGAATCTTCACCCCATCCGAAGTGGTAATGAACCCGCTCCTCTCCGCGGGCTTCTTCCCCTTAGTCGCACCCGACGCCGCGCCAGCAAAAAACGCGATCGCGCACACCATCGCGTATGCCGCGACACGCAAGAAGAAAAGTCGCTGCTGTAGTTTGCGCATGATTAAGTGATTGCGACCTCTTCGTAGATGCCAAACACCGCACGCATCGCGTCGCACACTTCGCCGAGCGTGGCGTACGCTTTTACCGCGTCATAAATGAAGGGCATCAGGTTGTCTTTGCCTTCCGCGGCCTTGCGCAAAGCTGCCAGCCGTCGCGCAACTTCCGCGTTCGACCGCTCCGCCCGCAATTTGAGCAGCTGTGCCGTCTGACGCGTCGCGACCGTCTCATCAATCTGCAAAATATCAATGCCTTTTTCTTCCGCCACATAATCATTCACGCCCACAATAATCTTTTCCTTGCGGTCGACCGCTTGCTGATATCTGTAAGACGCCTCCGCAATTTCCCGCTGCGGATAGCCGCGCTCGATCGCCGCCACCATCCCGCCCAGCGCGTCGATCCTGTGAATGTAATCCCACGCGCCGCGTTCTTCTTCATTGGTCAGCGCTTCGACAAAATAAGACCCGCCGAGCGGGTCAGCCGTATTCGTCACTCCGCTCTCATGCGCGATAATCTGCTGCGTACGCAAAGCCAAAGTCGCCGCAAACTCGGTAGGCAAAGCCCACGCCTCGTCCAGGGAATTCGTATGCAGCGATTGCGTCCCGCCCATCACCGCCGCCAAGGCCTGCAGCGCCGTACGCACCACGTTGTTGTAAGGCTGCTGCGCCGTCAGCGAGCATCCCGCCGTCTGCGTGTGAAAACGCAGCGCCCACGAGCGCGGATTCTTCGCGCCAAAGCGCTCGGTCATGGTCTTGTGCCAGATGCGCCGAGCCGCGCGATATTTCGCAATCTCTTCGAAAAAATCACTGTGTGCATTGAAAAAGAAAGAAAGCCGCGGCGCAAAATCATCCACATCCATCCCGCGCCGCACGCCCCACTCCACATATTCGATCCCGTCGCGCAAAGTAAACGCCAATTCCTGAATCGCCGTCGAGCCCGCCTCGCGAATGTGATACCCGCTGATCGAAATTGGATTGAACTTCGGAGTTTCTTTCGCGCCGAATTCCAGCGTGTCAATCACCAGCCGCATGGAAGGTTCCGGCGGATAAATGTATTCCTTCTGCGCGATATATTCCTTCAAGATGTCGTTCTGCAGCGTGCCGGAAATTTTCTTCCAGTCCGCGCCCTGCTTTTCTGCCACCGCCAGATACATCGCCCAAATAACCGCCGCCGGCGAATTTATGGTCATCGAAGTCGTCACGTCCGCGAGCGGAATCTGGTCGAACAAAACTTCCATATCCGCGAGCGAGCTGATGGCCACGCCACACTTGCCAACTTCGCCCTCAGACAGTACATGGTCCGCGTCGTAACCCATCAACGTCGGCAAATCAAAGGCCACCGAAAGACCCGTCTGCCCCTGCCCCAGCAAATAACGAAATCGCGCATTTGTGTCCTGCGCCGTGCCAAAGCCGGCGAACTGCCGCATGGTCCAGAGACGCCCGCGGTACATCGTCGAATGAATTCCGCGCGTGTAAGGAGGCTCGCCGGGATAGCCCAGATCCTTCTCCGGATTCCAGTCCGGGAGATCCGCGCTCGTGTAGAGCCGGCGGATCGGGTAGCTTGAGACCGTCGTGAACTCGTGCGCGCGCTCAGGCGATTTTGCCAGCGTCGGCGCCAAGGTTTTTTCTTCCCACGCGCGCTCCCCCGCGGAAACTTTGCGCTCGGGGTCAAGCGTAACCGTCGCCTGCGATTTCGCCGTCTTGCTGGCCTTTGCAATTATTTTTTCAGACATGAGGGAGGGCTCCTTCAAGCGCGCGCCTGGTGATAAAACGCACACAGGCCAGCGCGTCCACACTTCATCTTAGGGCAAGGGAACAGAAGCAGCAACAAGCAGAAAACAACGCGTGCTCCAGCGCAGGCCGAGAAGAGCGTTTGTAGGCGAGGGTTCCCGCCAAGCGGCACCCCCGGTAGATCCGCGCCACAATGCAGACGGTCCCGCGGCGCCGGGACCGCTATAAACGTTCTGGATCTTATTTCGCGCCAAGCGCCGACCCCGGCACCGGCGTCCCCGGAATCAAAGGATCCCGCATCATCTCACCGCGCATCGCATCCGCCACGGTAATGTGCTGCACTTCCAACGTGCGCCCCATCGCCTGATTGAACAGCACCAACGCCTCCGCCAGATTCGCCTGCGCTCGCAAAGCCGTGCCCTGCGCCGCCGTCAAATCGCGCGACCGCAGCACCACTTGATAGGACGTGGAGGACCCCAGCTGATATTTCTTCTGCTCCGCGTCCAGAGTCTGCTGCGCCAGATTGCGCGCTTTCTCCGCCGCCGCCACTTGCGAACGATCCTGCTGCAACGTGATGATTGCGTTGCGCACGTTGATCACGATCGTGTTCTCCGTCTGCCGGTATTGTACCTGTTGCTGCCGCTCGTTGAACTGCGCGTGCGCGCTATCCGACTGCGCCGAACGATTGCGCAGCGGCATCGTCAAAGTCACTCCCGCCGAATAGGTCGGGTATTGGTTCTTGAACGCCTGAGACAGCGCATCGCTGACCCCGCCGTGCGATACCGCGGTCGTAGACGCCGGCGCGCCTGCGAAGGCTTCATTGCCGTTGATCAGAATCGGAACTCCGTTCGCATCCACCAGCGGAGCAGCCGGATCAGCGACGAACGTCCCAGTCACTTCGTTGGTTGTGAATCCTGTCCCATTCAGTCCTTGCGCTTGGTACTGTACGTACGCGTTCAGCGATGGCAGTAAGGCATTTCGCGTGGCCTTGACTTCGATCCGCGAATTCTTCAAGTTCAAATCGGCCTGATAAAGCTCCGGCCGTTTCCGCCACGCCTCCTGCACCGCGTCCTGCAACGGTATATTTTCCACCACTTCCGGAATGGTGATGGGCGTAGTAGGCACGATCTCGATCCCCGCGACGTCTTTCGCCAGCAGATTCTTCGCAATGTCGTTCAGGAGCACCGTTTCCTGTGTCAATTTCGTCGTCTGCGCCACAATCAAGTTTTGCTGGTCGGTCGCCAGCTGAGATTCCGCTGTCAGCACATCCAGAGGCGCCATGGTTCCAATTTCCAGCTGCTTTTTATTGTCCTCCCACAGCTTTTGCGAGACACCCACCGCGGCCTCTTCCACCTTCACGTTCTGCCGGTCGTATACCAATTCCCAATAGTCGTTGGAAGTCTGCGTCACGACGGTGATCACCTGCTGCGCAAACAGCGAATTGGCCGCCTTGATCGAATTCTTCTGCTCGATGATGTAGCGCGTATTCGGCAAGATCCCGAAACCGTTCAGCAGCGGTTGCGTCAGCGTCGCGGTCAAGACCGGATTGTACGCCGGATTGAAAAACACATCGGGTTCGTTGGTCGAGATGCGCGGTGTGTTGAGTGTCACCGAGAAGTTTGTGCCGGTATGAAATCCCTGCGTGTAGCCGAGATTAAGCCCCGACTGATTTTGGCTCACCACCAGAATATTGGTGGCGGTTCCGGTCCCGGAAAGGAACGGGTTATTCACCGGCACGTTCGCGTGAGTCCAGGAGTAACCCGCGGTGATTATCGGATCGAACGACACCGACGGCGAGCTGCCCAGCACTACTTGTGCTGTGCTGTTGCTCTGTGGAACGCCTCCTGCCTCGGCTTTGAGCAATTCCGCCTCGGCGATCCACGGCACAAATCGCTCCACGCTGATATTCAGATTATTTTCCAGCGCCAGCGAAATCGCGTCGTCCAGGCTCAGCATCAGCTTGCCGTCCTGGATCAACTGATCCAGCCGCGCGGAATTGGTCAGCATCGGCTGCGGAATGTACTGCGGCGCGTACGGCGCGAAGACGTTCGGGAAGGCCGCCCTGCCGTAGGAGTAGTCCGGGCCCAGGCTGGCCTTTAGGTCCCGCGCCGGCTCCGACGCCGCCGAGCCGGTTTGCGCACCGGGCTGGCTGGCGGGCTGCGTACCCTGCGCAGATTGCCCGGTCTGCGCCTGTTGTTGTTGCGCAGGACTCTGGGCTTGGCCTTGCTGCGCCTGAGCGAACGCCGGCGACACAATCAGCGAAGCAGCCGTCAGCAGCGCCACCGCTACATGCCTTAGACTTCCGTTCATCGGGTTGTCCTCTCCAAATTTCGTTCTTGAGCTTCGACAGGCCTGTAACTTATTCAAACGCGCGAACAAGGCTATTTGTTTCATTTTATGTATTTTCGATGCAAAACTGCGGCCATGCATAACCGCTTGAATTTAGACGATTAAACGGGAAATAGTGAGCGTCAGGCGTTCATTTCCGGACAGTACCGTGCGTACCCGGACACGCGACACACGCGGCCCGAAGTTTAGCATCGCATCTTGCCTGTCGCAATCGCGGGCCGCGGAGTCCGTGTGACACGACTGACGGCACTGCCTTGTTGTGTTCTTCATTTTCCTGACGATGCCGCAAGCGTCGTCATCTTGAACCCGCGACCGCGGGTGAAGGATCTCTGCCGCCTTCCTCCGCTTTCTTCGTGTTAATTGGTTAGGCCGTCGCCCCGCCCGAACCCGCCGCTCGCGTTGACACTCGGCGCGGCAACGAACTAACATGCGCGCGGCACCCGATGACGTGCAACCCCAACCCGCGCTGCAGCTCAATTCCGAAATGGCTATCCTTGCTGCGCTCCATGCTGTTTCTGCTCGCTCTTTACCTCGCCGCACTATCGGCAGCGGCTCAAGCGACTGATCTTCCCGTGAAGCCGAAGGGAGACGTCATTGATGTTCCAGCTAAGCCCGCCGCCTACGTCAATGACTACGCACGCGTCCTCAGTCCCGCCGCCCGTCAGCAACTGGAAGCGCTCTGCACCGAAGTAAATGACAAAGCCAAAGCGCAAATTTTCGTTGTGACGGTTCCGTCGCTCGGTGACCGCACCGTGGAAGATTTTTCCCTGGACGTGGCGACCAAATGGGGCGTCGGGCCGAAACAAACCTCGAGCGGCGCGCTGATATTCCTCGCAGTCAACGACCACAAATATTGGACGCAAATCGGCTACGGCTTGGAACCGATTCTGCCCGACGGCAAAGTCGGCGGTTTCGGCCGGGAAGCCGTGCCATATCTCCGTCAGGGAAATTACGACGCCGCCGTGACGTTGATGACCCGCCGCATTGCGGACGTCATTGCACAGGACCGCGGGATTGCACTCAGCGGCGCACCGCCGCCGACTCCCCAAACGAACCGCCCGAGTCGGGGGCAAGACTCGGGCGGGGTACTCGGTCTGATTCTCCTGGGTGTCTTCATTTTTTTCGTGTACGCGATGATCAATCGTGGCGGCGGCTCCGGGCGCGGTCGAGGTGGTGGCAGCGGCTGGTGGATCGGTCCGTTGATCGCTAGCGGAATGGGCCGCGGCGGCTGGGGCGGTGGCGGATTCGGCGGTGGAGGTTTCGGCGGCGGTGGCGGCGGATTTGGCGGTGGCGGCGGTGGCTCGTTCGGCGGCGGTGGCGCCGGCGGCAGCTGGTAGCAGTTGCAGAATCCCGAAGCGCGTCTCGGACTCGCGCACTGTAAAAGTCAATTCAGCAAAGGTCGCTTAATGGAAGCCAAACTAACCGAACTTGTAACCCGTTTGCAAGCTGCCGCGGAAGCCAATCTGAAATCCGTCGTGCTCTATGGCTCGGCCGTCACCGCCGAATTCCGCGCCGGACATTCCGACCTGAACATTCTTTGCATCGTCGAGCGCGCTGCCTCCGAAGATCTCGAGCGTCTCCACGGCGCCTCGGAATGGTGGGTGCGCCAGGGCAATCCGCCGCCCCTGCTCTTCACGCTCGATGAACTCCACAAATCCGCGGACGTCTTCGCCATCGAGCTTCTCGACATCACCCAACACCACCGCCTGCTCTTCGGCACCGATTTCTTCGCCAACTTTGAAGTTCCCCTGCGCCTGCATCGCCTGCAGGTCGAACGCGAACTGCGCGCTGATTGGCTGCGCCTGCGCCAAGCCATCCTCGCGGCGCCTCTAAGCTACAAAGCGCACCTGGGCATCATGTCGCAATCCGTATCCACGTTCTGCGCCCTCTTCCGTCACTCGGTCTGGGCCCTGGGCCAACCCATGCCCGCCACCAAACGCGAAGCCGTCGCCGCCGTGGCCGCTCTCACCGGGGCCGACCCCTCTGCCTTCCACGCCCTGCTAGATGTGCGCGAAGGAAAACGCAAACCCCGCCAGATAGACGTGGAAGCCAGCCTGCACGCCTACCTGATATTTGTAGAAGTAGTAACCAACGAAGTCGATCGTCGCCTCGACGCCCTCGGATGATGCAGCAAGCATCGTCATCCTGAGCCGGCGCCTTTTCCTCAAGCCGGCCTTGCCGCAGGCGGGGTCTCTTTTTCTTTCTCTGTGTTCTCCGCCGTTCCGCTGTGAACTCCGTGTCAAGTATTTTGACTTGCTGCAACCGGCGCTCCAATTCCGACCCGCTGCGCGAATCGCGCTTCTTGCAGTATGATGGCACCGCGCAACTTCCCACTCGGAGGCGGTTCATGAAAGTAGCCCTAGGCGTAATCGCGGTTGTCCTGATCCTCGCGCTCATCGTAGGCGGCATGTACGCCGGCCGCCGCAACGAAATGGTCCGCCTCAACGAACAAGTCAAATCCAACTGGGCCCAAGTGGACGTCGTCCTGCAACGCCGCGCCGACCTGATTCCCAACCTTGTCGCCACCGTACAGGGATTCGCCGCGCACGAAGAGACCGTCTTCGACGATATCGCGAAAGCCCGCACCCAATATATGAACGCGCAAACTCCCGCCGATAAAATCGCCGCCAGCAACCAAATTGCTCCGCTGGAAATGAAAATCCTGGCCCTGGTGGAAAACTATCCCCAGTTGAAATCCAATGAAAACTTCCTCCGCCTGCAAGACGAACTAGCCGGGACCGAAAACCGCATTGCCGTCGAGCGCAAGCGCTACAACGACTCCATTCAGGAATACAACACCTACATCGGGCTGTTCCCGAACAACATCTTCGCCGGCTGGGCCGGCTTCAAACGCAACAATGATTACTTCCAGGCCCCCGAGGTCTCGCGCGAAGTCCCGAAAGTCCAATTCCCAGCCGCGAAGCCGTAAGCGGAGCGTCACGCACGCGCACGGCGGCACTTAAGCTGCAGAGATTGAACGTCAGCGGAGGCCTGCAGTGGGTGTCAGCCTGAACGGAGTACCGCGCCTTTTCCTGCCCGCCGCAGTTTGGCGGGAGCGGGACGCCGAGAGGGATCTGCTTTTCGCGGATCGGAATCGTGTCGTAGGAGGTTGTAGCTGGTGCATTAGTCGCGGCGGAATTGAATATTCGTAGGTCATGGCTTCAGCCGCGACAGGAACGCAGCAACCCGAATGCGGCGCTAGCTGCGGAAACACCGGTTTCCTATTTCGCAAATCGGTTGTAAATCTGGATTTTCTACCGAACTGACTTCCTATTTCTTTTCTTGCGGGCCTGCAGAGCTAGTCCTATGCGGCGCGGGTGCGCGCTTGCGTTCCAAGGACTCGCTCCAGTCCTCCGGCGGAAATCCAATGCGCCAGAACAGCGGCGATGGTTCGGTAAACTCTAATCCCACTTCGGATTTGCTTCCCTTATTCTCGCTGATGAACGCCACGATGCAGGTCAGCTCTTCCACCGTCTTAGAGTTGACGATCGACACCTGTTGCCCGCGCGCCACTGGCGCGTCCAGTGAAACCAGGCAGCCGTTGGCGTTCACCGTGGTCGTCTTGGTTTCTTCCTCAAAGGGTTTGCCCTTGCTGGTGCCGCGCACGATCACCGCCATCTGAATATGCACGCGCTGGGTGCGGCGTAATTTGCTGTATTGTTGGGCCGCCGGAATCTGCGGCGGTTCTTTGCCGTTTGTCATCCAAATCTCCCCGGAATCCGCCACCCAGTATAATCTTGACGGATACGAGGCTTCCAACCGGGCATATTCAAACAAGCGGTGCCCAAAAGCGAAACCTTCACCTCCTCCCTCTTCCCAGCCGCGTGGCTGCCGCCACCGTGCCACTGCGGGGTTGGCGTGAATGTTACTCTGTGATGAATCCTGCGACCTCGCCTTGACCCTCCCGCCTTCCCGCGCTACGCTAATTCCAGATAGGGGTCGTCTCCAGGAGGCTTCGCTTCCGCGAAACTGAATGAAACAAACCGTCCGGCTGGCAGGTGGCATCAACGAACTTTTCGGAACCCTCGACGAAAATCTTAAACTCTTCGAGTCTGCGCTTCACGTCACCACACATCTGCGCGATCACGATCTGGAAATCGAAGGCTCGCAGCCGCAGGTAGAACGCGCCGCGCAAATCCTGGGCGAATACAATCAACGGATCCGCGACGGCCGCATTCCAGACAGCTCGGAAGTGAAATCACTGTTGCGCATCGCCACAGGTGCGACGAGCGAACCCGCATCCACGCGCGGCGCTTTTTCGCTCTCCAACACGCGCTCCTTCGGCAAGAAAACCATCACTCCCAAGAGCGCGAACCAGAAACGCTACATGGAAGCCCTGGAAGCATATGACATGGTCTTCGCCATCGGCCCCGGCGGCACCGGAAAAACTTATCTCGCCGTCGCCATGGCCGTCACTGCGCTTTTATCGAAACAGGTAAATCGCATCATCCTCGCGCGCCCCGCGGTGGAGGCAGGCGAGCGCCTCGGCTTTCTCCCGGGCACGCTGCAGGAAAAAGTAGACCCCTACATGCGTCCGCTCTATGACGCGCTGCACGACCTGCTTGAAGCGGACAAGCTGGAAAGTTTCCTGGAGAAGGGAATTATCGAGGTCGCGCCCTTAGCTTTCATGCGCGGTCGCACGCTCAACGATTCCTTCGTCATTCTCGACGAAGCCCAGAACACTACCAGCGAACAGATGAAAATGTTTCTCACGCGCCTGGGCTTCAATTCCAAAGCGGTGATCACCGGCGACGTCACGCAAATTGACCTGCCCGAATCGCGCCGCTCCGGCTTGATCGAAGCCATCGAAATCGTCGGCAAGATCGAAGGCATCTCGTTCACTTATTTCGATGAACGCGACGTCGTGCGCCACAATCTGGTGCAGCGTATCATCAAGGCCTACGACGAGCACGCTGCCACTCATCCGGGTCACAACGGTCGCGCTTCAGGCGCCGCACGCGCCGGCCATTCCGGCCTGCAAAATCCGCGGGACTAATCTCGCGCGCATGATCCTCAATCAACAGCGTCGCGTTCGTGTTTCCATTTCCGGTCTGGAGAAATTTCTCGCCGCAGCGCGCAAACGCCTGCGCCTCCCGCCTCGCTCGCTTACCGTCGCTCTGGTCAGCGACGCCCAAATTGCACGCTGGAATCGCGCCTATCGTGGCAAAAATCGTCCGACCGATGTATTGTCCTTCCCAGCAGATGGCTCGCAAGCAGAACCCGCAACCAGTCGCAAGCAGCATCAGCCGCGCCCCGCGCGCGGTACTCGCGCCAGGCGACATTCTGCTGCTAGGGCCGCAGCTGCGTCCGCGGCTGCGCCAGAAAATCTTCCGGGCTATCTCGGTGACATCGCCATCGCGCCCGCCGTCGCGCGTCGCAACGCCTTGCGCCTCGGCCGTGCCTTCGATCACGAAATGCGCATCCTCATTCTTCACGGCATCCTGCACTTGCTGGGCTACGATCACGAGACCGACTCAGGCGAAATGGACCGCCGCGAAAATCGCCTGCGCCGCGAACTAGGATTGTGCTGACGATGCCGATCTTCATCTACTCGGCGGGTGTTCTGGCTCTCACGATCGGCTTGGTGGTTTTCTCTTACTTCGATCGCGCTTATCGCGAGCTCGGCCGCGTGCATCCCGGACGCATTCACCTGCACCTGGACACGTTCGAATCAGACGTCGAGCCGCGCCTGCACATGGAACGCCGCCGCGCTGCCCTCGGCTTCAGCCTGCTGGCGCGCTTCTGGCTCGTTTTTGTCGCCGCCATTACCGCGCGCGGCGTGCTCTTCTTCGTCCCCGGCACGCGCGAAGCCGCCCTGGAGATGATATTTTTCCTCGGCGCCGAAGTGGTCATTGCCATGCAATTTTTCCCCGCGCTGCTCCTGGCCCGCGCGCCGGGGAATTGGGTGCTGCCGCTGGTTCCCGTCGTGCGCACATTTCTCTTCATCATTTGGCCCGTGCAAGCGGTGCTCGAGTTGCTGATCTCCGTGCTGCATCTGTCCGAAGAATCCGAAGAAGCGCAAACT
>JGI12649J13570_1000133_pt1 | contig 11793 bp, 9 predicted proteins | sample BlaSpr_A8_OM2_O3_FD_13570 | JGI IMG/M metagenome (IMG submission 13570)
CCCTTTTCGGTCCGCCCGGCATAAAGAAAGAAATCCGCCAGGCCATATTTGGCGCGGAAGCGGTCCGGATCCGCACGCCAGTCGCAGTCGACCGGGACGCCCGCAATGACGGCCCGACCCGGACTCACACTATAGAGCCTCTCGGCAAGCCGCTTCTCGTGACCGGAGTTATAGATCAAGCCTCTCACAGATTCGCACATCCGGCGGACGATACGCATACGCGCATACGCCTCATCGTGGAGGCAGGGGACCAGTACGGAACGCTCCGGACAAACGCGGCTTCCCCAATACGTGGTACCGAACATGTAGGGAAGGAACAGAAATACATAATCATCTTGGTGACTGGCGATGAATCGATAGAGGTCCGGGCTGTTAATCATCTCTGCCATAAATACGTCCTCATCGCCGCCGGTCAACGGCTGGTTATGCATCAATTTGCCGTTGACCCGATCGAAACTGGCCGTATCGCGTTGCCGTACGCGAAATCTACGCACGGGAACACCGCATTCCAACGCAGTGCCCGGGGTATGAAAGTCTCGATTCCAATCCGATTGAAACTGTTTCACGCATGTTGTGAGGACTTCGGCCGCCACACCGGCCCGGAGGAGAGCCTTTATGGTATCCCGGCATAACGATTCGGCTCCGCCCGGGATGTTCTCGCCGTACCACGGGATCACGAATCCGACCTTGATAGCCATCCGCGCTAAAACACCGACGGAATCCGATTTTCGGAGCTTGGCTGCGCCGATGCGATCGAAGACAGAACTCCCATTACGCGCCTATCCACTTCCTCCCACGAGTAGTTCTTTCTGACGAACGCCTCTCCCTGTATTCCCAGGGCGCGAACCAGAGCATCGTCGTTCAGCAGGCAATTCATGGCTTCGCGGAATTCCTCGTAATTGGCATACCACAATCCGCCGTTGCTGCGGATGCACTGACCGCGCAACACCGCGCAATCGCCATTGGCCAAGAGAGGTTTTCCGAGCAGCCAGGATTCCAGAGCCGCGATACACAGACTCTCGTAAGGCGAGGGTGCGACCATGAATTGGCAGTGGCGAATCGCGCTATATTTCGTGGCTTCCGGGACGAAGCCGCTCATGACGACTTGCGGATGGCCGGGAACGGGCATGACTGCCTTCCCCACCATGAGCAGTTTCAAATCCGCGCTGGGGGATTCGGCTAGATAACGCACAAAAAACTCCATCAAGGTCCCGCATCCCTTGGATTCGTCAATCCGTCCGACGTACAGGATAAACCGGGAGTTCCCCAACCGCTCGCGCAAGGCCTCCCATTGAGGATCCGGGAAAGCATCGGGTATCGGACTGACGCCGGAGCCTATCACGTCTCCTTTAAGGTCGATGTCAAAGAATCGCCTCCTTAAGAATGCAAGCTCCTCGGGAGAGAGGCACATCAGGTAGCGGGCTTGCCGAAATACGTTACCAAAGCTTTCGAGATAAATCGGCAGCTCGTCATGAGCGGTCGGAATCAGAACCGCGCGGTCCGAAACAAGAGGCAATCCAAAATAGGTCGTTGCATAGAGGTACGTTTGGAACAAGAAGACATCATAATCGGCACGATGGCGTTCCAGGTAGGCGAGCAGCGATGTCGAGTATGGTCCTTGCAACCTCATCCAGCGTAGCTCGTCTTCTTCGGTGTGGGGTTTCAGAAAAACGGCTTGCGATGCCTCGTCAAATTGCGTCGGGGTGCGCGGCTGGTCCACTCCAAATCGCCGCACGCACACGCCGTTGATATTCTCAGTGCCTTCGGGATATTCGTCTTTCCACGTCACGTAATCAATCGCACGCGTCGTGAGCACGTCGACGTCGTTACCGCGGGCCAGGCGCTCGGCGAGTCCCCGGCAGTGAGTTTCCGACCCGCCGTTCACCTCGACGCCGTAGCGTTGGACCACATATGCGATGCGGAGGCGGTTCATGTACTCCGGGTTCCCTCATCCAAACTGGTTATGATATCAAATAGCTGTTTTTGCAGCACGCCCGGGCTGAACACCTGTTGGTAGCGCTTGCGGCCCAAGTCTCCGAACCGGGTTGCCAGATTGGTGTCGTTCACCAGCTCTGCAATATAGGATGCGCACTGCAGCTCGTCCCAATGTTCCAGGACGAAACCGCAGCCGCCTATCGTCTCGGGAACGGCGGTCTTGCCCCAGGCAACAATGGGAACGCGGAAGTACATAGCTTCCACTAGCGGAACACAGAAGCCCTCGTGCTCGCTGGTACACAGAAATATGTCCGCGGCAACATACAGGCTTTTGAGCTGGCTCCCGGTGACGGAACCGGTAAAGACGACCTGGCTCGCGACGCCGAGACTAGCGGCGAGCTGCCGCAAGTCGTCGACATAGTTCCGCAGGCGGTCGTCTATCCCGCCGGAGAAAATCAGTTGGGAGCGGGTATTGAAGTGGCGGCAATATACGGCAAACGCCCGAATGGCTCGCGCATGTCCCTTGTTGGGCTTAACGCCGCCCACAAACACTATATTGACCGTCTCGCCGGAATATCGTTGGATGGTTGGAATATCGAAAGGCTCATGTCCCAATTCTTCGGTCAAATGCAGCGGGGCTAGCACGCGGCAGTTTTCCGGGGGCACGCCCAGTGCAATCAGATCGTCGCAATTGAAAGTAGAGTCGCCGAGAACGAGCATGTTCCGGAGGTGCGCGATCCGTTCGGTCCCTTCCTGGCCTGCCGCACAGGCCTGCTGGTATGGAATCGAATAGCCCGCGAAGAATTGCGGCGGAGTAACGTTGTGGTGCCGAAGGACAATTCGATTGTTTGTGTTGAAAAGAATATCCTGGCCCGATCCCCAGCCCATAGAGTGATGGTAGATCAGTATGTCCTCGGACGATTGCCAGTAGTCCGCCGGCGCCGTGGAGACCGGCTTCGCGATCGGGGTACACTGCGGATGGATGCCTTCGGCAAAAACAGTCACTGAATAACCATGGCATAGCAATGCGTCGCGCATTTGGGAGACGTCGTTCCCGATCGCGTCGTACGGCACAAGGCTGGGCGTGAGTATGTGAACGCGCGGAAGTCGATTCACAATCAAACGCGTCGCCCGATCACGGCGTAATCCTGCGGCCCGTAGAAGTATGCATTGAACCTCCGCGCCAGTTCCATGCCGCCGTCCGGGACGTTGAACGATTCGGGGTAGGGATGCAGTTGCAGGATCTCAACGTCACAGAGGCCGCGCGCTTCCAGCAAGAACTGTGCAGTAAGGCAAGGGATGGGATGGCGGTGCGTGGGATCGATGTAGAAGTTGTGGGACCCAACCAGCACGTTTTGTGGATTGGGTGTTTCGAAAATCGCCAGGCCGCCGGGTTTCAGCACGCGCACGGTCTCATCGATCAATTTGATTAAGACATCCAGCGGGAGATGTTCGATAATGTGAAACCCGGTTACCGCACCAAGCCGGCTATCGGGTAAGCTGCGAAGGTGCTGAAGAGCATCCTCCTCGGTCACGCGCAAGCCTTTTTCCATGCACTGTGCGATGAAGATACGGTTCGTATCGACGCCGTACGCATCCAAATTGGCTTCGGCAAGGATTTCGAGCCATTCGCCGCGGCCGCAGCCGAGATCTAATATCGGCATCCGCTGGTCGCCGATCCGATTCTTTTCGAGCAAGGGAAGATAGAATCGCAGGCGATCTTGAATCTCCGTCCGGATGCCACGAAAGCGATCTTCGAGGGCCATGTAGAACCCGTCAAGCACATGGCTGTCTTCGTCGGAAAGTACGACGGGCTGAGCTTCAGCGGAAGTGGCGGCGGCCTTTTTGCGCACGTCTTCCAGTAGAATCGAGATCCGGGCGTGCTGATGGGAATTCTCCGCCCGCAATTGCTGGATGGCGATATCCACCTGGCGGGATTTTTCGGACGTTGAAACGCCCAGGGCTTCGCGTGCGCCGGTCTGCTCGGCCAAGTCGGACGACAACTGCTCACGTGCCGCCGTCTCAGCCTCCAAACGTTGGCCCAGGTGTTCACGTGCCGCGGTCTCGGCCTCCAAAGCGTGCGCCAGCTTCTCGAAACGGTCCTCGACTTCCATTGAAAACCGCCAATTTTGTTGGGTGGCAGCCGCTACACTTTTGAGCGCAGCCACTTGCTGGTCGAAGCCCGCCGCTACACCCGCCTGAAAATCGCGGATCCCGGCCGTGTACCAAAAAAGCATCCTGCGAAGGGCTTTGACCAGCAGAGAGCCAAGTCTTCCGCGGAACGTCGGTGGCTGCGGTGGCAACTCTCCGACAAGCAACTTGTTTAAATGCAGCGAACGCACCGTCGTTTCCAGTGAGTTCATGTCCGGCAACTGCGGATTTGGGGAAAAGTCGGGTTCAGCCGGCAGCCGCGGCGGAGCCGAGCGTTGCCGGATGCGTTCCCTGATTTCCTGCATGATGGTCTGGACGTTTGTATCGTTAGCCATAGAGCTGTTCACGAGGCTGTTTGCTGAACGTTGACCCTTATCCTGCATCCGTTGGCGCTATTGCGTTCGTCGAACCACGCCACCCACTCTTGAACGAGGCTGAAGGCGATGTCGTACGAACCCGAAATTGAGGGCGTTGGAAGGCGGACGTCCCACTTCAGCTTTCCGCCGGGCGCGAGTGCTTGCGGCAACTGGAACCGTAAATAGTCCACTTGGGGATCCGCGGTCCGCGCGTCTAACCCTAACCAGCGGTAGCCGAGGTGAATGGGATGAGGCGGGGCCGTCAGGAGCGTTACCGGCCCGCAATTTGTAACTTCGACTTCCACTGCAAGTCCGGCGCCTGTAAGTACTTCCCCCGCCGCCCTCACGGTCATTACGCATCGGCAGTCATCGGGTAACATCGCGTCCATCGGCGTGAAACCCCATTGCGAGTGAATACTTCCAACAGCGCGGAACATTTCCTCGCGATCTTGCCCGGACACGCGCGTCGCGTTTGTGCGAAATCCGCGGTGCAATCCACGCAGGAACTTTCGCGGCGCCAGGCTCAGGGTGAACAATTCTATGCAGGGCAGCTTGATCCGGGCGAGGGGTGTCCAGTTCTTGCGGTCAAGAACGGCAATTATTGCGTGGGTTGGAGGACCCGTGGAATGACGTTCCCCGCTGACCCCAACAAAAATGTATTTCTCTGAAACAGCCAGTCCCCGCGCCCACCCGCCCATATTGACCTTCCGTACTATGGAACCGGATTCGTCGATGAACAGGAGGTCGCCTGGGCGGGAGTTGCAAACCAGCCATCCGCCATCAATATGCAGGGGGTCGTGGGGACAGCACAAGCCACTAACGACGTCGGTTTGGCTCTCCACGTCAAAGATTATTCCAACCGGGGCGTGCATATCGTGGCTCCATCCATAATTTTCGCCAAAGCGTCCAAACGCCGAAGCGTAGAGCTTTCCCCCGTGTACGTGAACACCGTTCACATGCCAGGCGTCGTCGGTGCCGGGAGCAGTCCAGGCGCGCTTCACTACACCATCGAGACCCAGCCAAAATATGGTGTTGACAGCGGGGCACGGGGTCACCAGGTGTTCCCCATCATAGATTAAGGCATGTGGATCGTCCAGACAATCGATCCGGTGATAATCGATCACGCCCAGCTCATCGTACACGAGGAGTTCCCCTGTAGCCGGGAACTTTGGACGCGCACGTGTGCAGAGCACACGGTACAGACGGTCGCCGGCGTTCACGATTCCGCTGGAATACAGAGAATCGATTTTCTCGACGGTGTCGCCTTCGATTGCAAGAAGCCAACCTGCGGATTCAGGACCCTCGCCAGCAGCCAGAAGAATGTCCCCGTCAAGAGAGAGACTGCAGCTCAGACGTTCAAACTCCACTCGCTTTATTCCTCCCCATCGTTAGGGGCTGCCCAATGGCTTCGGTATCCTCTAATGGTCGTCGTGGAAACGTACGGGGAAACCCACCCGCATCCCCAAAATTAACAGCACTTCCCATTGGTGTGGCATCCTGCGAGATCGGAGCGGGGCCTCTAGCCCCGGCGACAATGAAGCGGCGGCGCCGAATGACGCACGAACTCTGACACGATTTTGCGAAGATTATTATAACCCAACCGCATGTGCACGCAAGGGGTTGAAGCAATTTGGTAGTATGCTATACGAGCAAGACGTGGCAATGGAGGCCATCTGCCCGATCAGGCTGGAACTCGTTCGGACGTGGCGAACGGCAGCAATCGGGCCGCGAACCGATTCTGAGGGCAGCGAAATGGCGTATCGGTTCCCGCACCAAAGCCTTGCGGATGCCAAGACCGGCGAAAAATAACAAGCAGGGACGAAAGTTTGCCGTTCGCGGAAGTGGCCCCAGCGGCGGCGCCTGCGAAGGTGAAATTTGTTCGTGAGACGATTTTTTCCCTATGCTTCAAGAGATTCTTCATCTCGCATCGGCCGCGACGTATGATTTCCGAGTGACAGCTTGCCCACAGGATCCTCTAAAGCGCAACTTTGCCGAATGGGTTCCGTACTATCGGCTAAAGTGGGCGATCAGCCGCGTGCTTCAACCCCGCCGCATTCTCGAGATTGGTGTCCGATTCGGCTACTCCGCCGCCGCATTCCTCGATGCCAGCCCTGGTGCAACATATTTGGGAATCGATAACGATTCAGAAACGTATGGCGGACACAAAGGCGCCGTCCAATGGGCTCGCCGGATTACCGGCGGCGCGGCCGCCGAGTATCTGATCGCCGATTCTCAGCAGATGGTGGAGTTTCCTGGAGGCGCATACGATCTCGTTCACATCGATGGACAACAGGACGGCGTGGGATCCATCCAGGATCTGCGGAAGGCGCTGGGGCGGGCAAAATACATACTCGTCGACGGCTTTTTCTGGACCCGCGAGAATTTCCTGCATGTTTCCGAGTTTCTATACCGCTATCGCGATCTCCTGCAGAGCGTCGTCGTTATTCCCGGTTACGCGGGGGAGTTGCTGATTACTCCCTTGCGGGTACAATCGCCAAACGGGCCGGTTGCGAGCAGCGCCGCACTGAGGCACACGTATACGGAAAGCTATTACTTACAGGACTGCGGCGGATTCGACTCGTATAAGAACGACAAAGGTCTTCATTTGTCTGACTGGCGCCTTCGATCCGTAGCAGATCTGGCTGATCTCGCGCCAGTAGGGCGCGCTCTCGATTTAGGCTGTGGGCGAGGAGAAATTAGCGTTCATCTGGCCAGAATCGGTCATGAGGTATTGGCCATCGATTATTCGGATAGCGCCATCGCACTGGCGCGGGCCGCGGCCGCGGAAAACGCCGATCAACCGGCGAAGATCGCTTTTCACTGTGGCGATGTGAATGAAGCGCCTTTTTCGGGCCGATACGACGTCGCTGTGGCATCGGACCTGGTGGAGCATATGTCGCCTGGCGAACTGGACCGGCTGTACTCTCGAGTAGCATCGCATTTGTCGCCCCAGGGCGTGTTTGTAGTTCATACCTTCCCCAATCTCTGGTATTACACATACGAATACAAACGACGGTTGCGGGAAGCCAGGAAGCTTCAGGCGTATCTGCCTATCGAACCCAGGAGCCGGTACGAAGAGTTGATGCATATCAATGAGCAATCTCCAAGGGTACTGAGGCGCCAACTCCAAACGTACTTCGGGCACGTGTTGTTGTGGTTCGCAGCCCACAGCCTTGAGAATCGGTTCGAAAATCTGGAGAGGCGGTTCAGCGTAGCGGAAATGCGCTCGGCGGGCGACCTGTTTGCGGTGGCCTCGCATTCGCCGATCGATAGAAGAGCATTGCTGGATGGCCTCGCGATGCGTCCCATTTCCGCCCTCAAGGAGGTTAGCCTTGTCGTACGACAGAAACCCGCGAGTGTTCCGGCTGGATCTCGGTTTCGCGTTCAGGTGCGACTGCTGAATCAAAGCGGGGGCGAGTTGAAGAGCCAGCCTCCGAATCCCATTCACCTCTCTTATCATTGCTATTCGTTGAATGGGGAATTGATTGTATTCGACGGGCTCCGGACACGCATTCCAGTCGCCAAGCCGGGCCTCGCAGTGAACATTAGCATGGATCTCGAAGCCCCTGCCGCGCAGGGCCGCTGCCGTTTTCGGCTGACTCTTGTACAGGAAGGGGTTCGGTGGTTCGACGAGATCCCGGAGGGACCGTTCGAAGACTGTTGGATTGAAGTGGTGGAATTGGGGGTCTAAGCCGGCGCAGTGGCAAAAGGGGGCATGGCTGCCGCGAGCCGGCACCCTTCGAGAAGTTCTCCGTCGACGGTGCACAAGTCCCCGATTTCCTGCGCGTTAACGGGAATTCGGGCGAGCTCTTTAAATGTACGCCGGCAGAGAACCGCGATACTGGCGTTTTTGTCCCGCCGGAGCGGATCGTGCCGCGCAGCGCTTATGCCGACGAAAATTGAATCGGCGGTCTCGGCAATCCCGCGGGTCCATCCGCCGAGATCGACGTCGGCTATCGTTTTTTTTGAAGCAGGCTCAATCACCAATAACTTATGCTGGGACGAACTGCAGACCACCCAATTTCCATCGATTAGACGCGGGTGGTGGGGGGCCGAGATATTCGCCAGCACGTCCTCACCGGTTGCCAAGTCGAAAACAATCCCGGATCCGTCAGTACGGTGATCGTTCCATCCCCGCTCGTGAGGAAACCTTCCAAACGCCGAAACGTATATGGTCTTTCCTTGGACGAACGCCCCGTTCATGTGCCAGGCGTCACCGTGGCCGGGAGCGATCCATTGATCGACGATTTCCAGCGCTGAATTCAATGTAAGGATGCTGTTGGTGCTGGTGGAGACGATTACATAGCCATCTCCGTACACAGCGACGTGATGCGCATCACCATGACCTCGCAGGCGGCGGTACGCCAGCAAGCCGGTCCGGTCGTAAACCAAAAGGCCAACGTCTCCTCCCGGCTGAGACCAGGATAGACGCACAAATTCCCCAGGGCGCGTCGTTCCACTGGAGGAATTCATCGCATCAATCCGTTGCATGCCGGATCCGTCGAAAACATAGAGCCCTCCGGTGCCCTCCAGATCGGCACAGAACGCGGCTAGAGCCTGAGTCCCCTGCATTTCCTCACCATGCTGTTCATTTCACCGGCGACGCGGGTGTCCAAAACCACGCCGACGGCACCATCGAAAAGTAACACCAAATCACCACACTTCGGTAGCCGCCGCCGCGCAGATGATGGACGCTGCGGGTAGGACTCCGTTGCCGCGATGCGGCTGGCGGAAAGGGAAGTTCTTGTTGGTCTGGCTGTCGCGTATAATGGTGAATTCGGTTTGCCGAAAGGCGGTCGAAACTCGGGTAAATTGCCCTGTCGCGTACCGGGCGGGCTGGCACTCCAATAACTTAAATGGGTAAACGTGCGTTGATTACTGGAATTACCGGGCAAGACGGGTCTTATCTTGCCGAGCTCCTTCTTTCAAAGGGCTACGAAGTCCACGGCGCCATCCGGCGGGTCGCCCTCGAGGATCCCGAGCATCGGCTAGTACGCTTGAACGCCGTCCGCGGCGACGTGACGCTGCATGCCGCTTCGCTCGAAAGCTTCGCGAGCGTATATCAAGTGGTCGCCAAGGTGGCGCCCGACGAATGCTACCATCTCGCCGCGCAGAGCTTCGTCAGCTATTCGTTCGACGACGAGTTTTCGACTCTGAACACGAACATCAACGGCACGCATTTTCTGCTCTCTGCGGTCAGGGACTTGGCTCCGAAGTGCCGGTTTTATTTCGCCGGATCGAGCGAAATGTTTGGCAAAGCCGAGGAGTTGCCGCAAACCGAGCGAACACGCTTTCACCCGCGCTCAAGCTATGGCATCAGTAAGGTTTGCGGGTTCGAATTGACGCGGAACTATCGTGAGGCGTACGGGCTGCATGCCAGCAGCGGAATACTATTCAATCATGAGTCCCCACGGCGCGGTTTCGAATTCGTCACGCGAAAAATCACGTCCGGCGTCGCCCGCATCCTGGCCGGGCAGAGCCGTAACGTACAGTTAGGGAATCTGGAAGCAAAGCGGGACTGGGGACATGCGCGGGAATACGTAAAGGCCATGTGGCTGATGTTGCAAGAGCCCGATCCGGACGACTATGTGATCGCGACGGGCGAGACCCACTCCGTACGGGAGTTCGTGGAACTCGCTTTTTCTCACGCCGGCCTGGATTACAGAGACTATGTCGCGACCGATCCGACGCTCTTCCGTCCGGCGGAGGTAAACCTGCTGCTCGGCGATTACACCAAGGCCCGGACGAGATTGGGATGGACGCCGTGCACCACCTTTGAAGCCTTGGTCCGCGAAATGGTCGAGGCGGATTGCCGAACGCTTGGAGTAGAGCGGGATTTCTTGCGAAGCGATGCCGGGCAGCGCGCGTAAGGCGGCGGCGCGCGAATGGGTAACGAAACTCTACAACGGATTCGAGAAGAAATGGAGCGGGCGTACGGCCCTGCGGAAGCAAACGACCACTTTGAGCGGGGAGCGGACCACTCGCCCTCGCTTGAAACCACAGCGCTGCGATCCGTGTTAGCAGCGCTGCACGCCAGTTATGCTCTGGTTGGCCAGTTGCCGCCGGAGCCGCCGACCTTTCGTGGCCGTGTTGGCGCCCGTCTGGTCAAGCTCGTACAGCGGATGCTTTTTTGGTACACACCGCAGATCGTACATTTCCAGTATTCCGCGCTCCGCGCGTTTGAAGAGCAAGCAAGCATTTTGCGGCGCGCCGAAGGCCGTATCCGCGAGCTGGAAGTCGAAGTTGACGCGCAGCGCGCGAAGAACGAGAATCTATGCCGGGCGTGGGAAGATCTGAAGGTCGCCATGGCCGCCAATGTGGAGAGGCGCGAAGGATAACTGTTGGACGGGTGCGGCGAAGCTTGTGGGCGCTGGAGGATTGCGCCATAGCCGGTTTGAAAGTTCTGGCCCGAGGTTGCAAGAGGCCGTGGATTGCGAATATTGATTGTCACAGTGCGGGTTCCGTTTGTGCGCGGCGGCGCCGAAGTACTCGCCGAGGACTTGTGCCGAGTGCTGATCGAAGCCGGCCATCAGGCTGAAATCGTCGCCATACCTTTCAAGTCGTATCCCCCGGAGCGTATCTTGGACCAGTTGCTTGCGTGCCGGCTCCTGGACCTAAGCGAGACCGGCGGCGCGCCCGTCGATCGCCTGATCGGTCTAAAGTTTCCCGCTTACTTGATACCGCATCCACGCAAGGTAATCTGGATGCTCCACCAACATCGCCAGGCGTATGATCTGTGGCAACATCCGCTCAACGACTTGCACACTTATGCCAATGGCCTTGACGTGCGGTCCGCGATTCATGCAGCGGATATGAAGCTTCTGCCGCAGAGTCGCGGGATCTTCACGATTTCGCGTAATGTCGCACTCCGCCTGAAGGCTTATTGCGGGCTAGATGCCACGCCGCTTTACCCTCCCCCGCGGGATGGCGGCCGCTTCCATACTCGCCCAGCGGAGGACTTCCTGTATTTCCCCAGCCGGATCAACCGGCTCAAGAGGCAGGATCTGGCGCTGAGGGCGCTGGCCCTCACACGCTCCCGGGTGCGGATATGCTTCTCCGGTCCGGCCGACGATCGCGGTTTTGAGCGGGAGTGCGCGGATTTGTCACGCAAAGAAGCCCTCCAAAACCGCGTGCAGTGGTTGGGTGCGGTATCCGAAGAGGAGAAGCGCGATCTATACGCCCGCTGCCTGGGGGTTCTCTTTCCGCCGCTGGACGAAGATTACGGCTATATCACGCTGGAGGCCCTGCTAGCCCGTAAGGCCGTCATCACGTGCGCCGATTCGGGCGGTCCGCTGGAATTCGTCGTGCATCGCGAGACCGGCATTATTGCGGAGCCGACGCCCCAATCGTT